>Ga0172375_10000210_pt1 | contig 91875 bp, 123 predicted proteins | sample LakKiv1m_FD_114537 | JGI IMG/M metagenome (GOLD analysis project Ga0172375, IMG submission 114537) | Freshwater microbial communities from Kabuno Bay, South-Kivu, Congo - kab_092012_11.1m | ecosystem: Environmental > Aquatic > Freshwater > Lake | place: Democratic Republic of the Congo...
AACCCAATAATCAATGGAATTTGAGCAAAACCCTTTTTCTTTGTCATTTTGTTTATAGATTTAACCTATCTTTACTAATATAAAAAGTAAACCACTATTCCCATCACTGGTCAATATGTCAATTATTTCGCTATACTATTTATGTGAAATCAAACAAAAAAAATATCTGGCAGACAATATTATTATTAGCATTATTACCTTTATTTGTTTTTGCCATCAAGTTTGTTCTCGACACACGTAAAGGTGCCGCCGGTACACTCGCCGATATTGTCATCGATTCCAAAAGTCTACAATCCACCATCCCCTCCACTCTCTGGCAAAATTTATCTCAAGGTGGCGAAGAGCCGTTAGATATGATTAAGCCAGTTATTGGGCAAATCAAAGCTCTTACTCCCAAATTAATTCGTATCGATCATTTGTTTGATTATTATAAAGTTGATCAGGGAAATGGAGTTTATGATTTTTCTCGACTCGATCAGGCCGTCAATAGTATTCTGGAAACCAGCGCCGTTCCCATGCTTTCTATCTCCTACACTCCTGATGCCAAAACACCCTCTGATTGGAATCAATGGTACAAACTTGTTCGTGCCACCGCAACGCATTATTCCATCGACAAAAAAATTGATGGAATTTATTATGAAGTCTGGAATGAACCGGATTTATTTGGTGGCTGGCATTACAATGGCGACCCCAATTATTCTACTTTATATATCCAAACTTCCCGGGCTATTCACGACGGCGCCGCCGGCGCCAATTACAAAGTCGGTGGACCAGCCATTACCGCCTATTATTCAAATTGGATAAAATCCTTATTTAAAACCGCCGCCACCAACAATTTGCCCCTCGATTTTATTTCTTGGCACAAATACAGCAAAAATATCGAAGATTACGAAAACGATGTTGAAAACCTTAATCAAATTATTTCTGACTATCCTCAATACTATAATATAGAGCGCCTCATCACCGAAGTTGGCCCCAACCCCGAACCCGACACTTGGTATGAGACCAAATTAAGTGGTATTCATTTGATCGCTCTCTCCACCAAAATGGCCGGCAAAGTTCATCGGTTATTTACCTTTGAACCGGTCGATGGACCCACTCCCCGTTCTTCTGTTTCTTCGGGCTGGGGTTTAATTACTCATTTGTCAAATGGCTCCAAACCCAAACCTCGTTACTACGCTCTTACCTTTCTCAATAATCTCATGGGTACTCAATTAAGTTCAGTTGGTAATGGCACTTGGGTCTCTTCACTCGCCTCTTTAAATGGCAAAACAATTCAAGTTTTACTTGTAAACTATGACCTTCGATCTAAACACGCCGAAACTTTTCCCCTTACCGTTCAAAATTTAACCCCCGGCAATTATCAAGTCAAAACTACTACTTATCTTGGCGGCACGACCACCAAAAAAGTCACTGCCACCGCCAATTATCGCGACATGATATATATGGAACCAAACACTGCCATCATAATTGAGATTACTCAATTATAATAATTACGAATTAAAAATTATTTTCTTACAAGTCTCATCACATCTCCCACTGTTATCATCACAATCATAGTTAACAAAATTATCATTCCCAGATTGTTAACCGTAGATTCAAATTTTTGATTAGCTCTTTTGCGAGTAATCATTTCGTAAATAACAAATATAATCCTTCCGCCATCTAATGCCGGGAAAGGCAAGACATTAACTATCGCCAAGTTTACCGACACAATTCCAAAAAAGTGAATTACTGCCAATATCCCCTGATTTTTGTTAATACTACTCGTCGCCTCAAACATTCCAATCGGTCCTGATACATCTTTTGGTATCTGACCTACCAACAACCCGCCGATCATTTTAGTTACTCCATCAAGTATTATTTTCCCCCAAAAATAGGCTTCTTTAAATCCAGCTCCAATCCCTTTATAAAATTGATACCACGGCACCTTGACCATCTCGGTATTGGATATCGCCACCCCCATACTGCCTTCCCCTGCCGGCGGATTTTGTCTGACTTCAATTTCTTTTATTACTGTTAACTGATCACTCATCACTGTTAACTGCACTATTTTCCCTTTATATTTCCCCACTTCTGCCGTTAATTCTGAAGGTGTTTTGATATTGATTCCATTAACACTCAAAATAAAATCATTCTCCTTGATACCCACATTCTCTGCCGGAGATTTGCTAGCCACTGCCACCACTTTTACCTTATCAATTGTCGTTGGCACTCCCAATATCGAATAAACCACTGAAAAAATAGTTATTGCCAACACCAAATTCATCAGTACACCTCCAAGTACTATTAACCCTTTCTGCCAGGGATTTTTGTCCATAAACGAACTTTTAATTTTGGTTTTTTTTATTTTTTCGGTGGGGTCTTCTCCGGCTAATTTACAAAACCCACCAATTGGCAGCCAATTCAAACTCCAGACAGTTCCTTTATATTTTTTACCCCATATTTTCGGGGGCAATCCCAATCCAAATTCTTCCACTTTTACTCCGGTAATTTTGGCCGCAAAAAAATGTCCAAATTCATGAACTAATACTAAGATTGATAAAGCAACGACGAAAATCAGTATATCCATAATCAACTATTCTATCATTCTATCCCCTCACTTCTACTTCTTTCTTTTTACTTATCTCTTCCAGCTTGGCCACAAATTGATCAGTAATCTTTTGCAATTCAGCTTCATCTCTTTTAAATTCATCCTCAGACACGGACTTTTCATTCTTAGCATCCATTAACTTTTTTCGAAAATCAGCCCTAGCATCACGCACCATTCCTCTCGCCCCTTCTAATTTGCGACCCAATAGTTTTATATAATCTTCTCGTTGTTCTTGGGTCAACATAGGTAAAGCCAAACGAATTATATTTCCGTCAATTGCCGGATTCATATTTATTCCTGCCGCCATAATTCCGTTAGCAATTTCTCGAATCAGCGTTGTATCCCATGGTTGAAAGGTCAGACTTCGCACATCCGGCACCCCGATTGTTCCCAGCTCAATCAACTTCATTTTGGAAGTCCCATATACAGTTACCACCACATTTTCGATCAGTCCCGGAGTCGCGCGTCCCGTACGAATTGAAGCGATATCATCGCCAAACAACCCGATAATTTTATTCATCCGAGCACTGACATCAGAAAAATTTATCATGACAAATTATATCTCAAATCTTGCCATTCTACCTATTTTTATATTTTCCCCAAATTTAGCTACTAGTCCGCTGACCAGGTCTTTGATTTTCACTGATGGATCTTTGATAAATTCCATGTCAAGCAACTCTTCGACAGTTTCCGGGTTCATTGCCGTTACTTGAAGACAAATATCTTTGGTGACTGCGATAAAATCTTCATTTTTGGCTACAAAATCAGTCTCACACAACAACTCGACCATTACTCCAATTTTACCCGTCGAATGGGTATAAGTCGCTACCCTACCTTGGTGAACTTCTTTTTCGGCTCTCTTTTCAACTTTCTTTAAACCTTGTTCTTTTAATATTTCTTTTGCCTTGGTCTCATCACCTTGTGCTTCCTCAACGGCTGATTTTATATCACCAATTGATAATCCTGTTTCAATTCTAATTTTTTTTACTAATTCAATAATGTTTTTTGAATCCATAATTCGTAATTTTTAATTCGTAATTAATTTTTAACTCCCGCTGCCTTAATAGCTTTTCCAATTTCCTCAACTATTAAGTTAATAGATTTAACGCTGTCATCATTCGCCGATATAGCATAATCCAATTTTCGTGGATCAGCATCTGTGTCAGTGATTCCCACAGTCTTGACTCCTTTCATCTTAGTTTCTTTGATTGCCGTTTTCTCAAATCCGGCATCAACTACAAACAAAATGTCAAATATTTTTTCAAGGTTTGCCAACCCTCCGACAATTTTTTCAAGACGGATTTGTTCTTTGGCCAAGTCACCCAATTCTTTTTTGGTCTTATCGACAAATTTTTTCTTTTCCAATCCATCCTTAATATCATTTAATTTTCGGATGTTTTTGCGGATTTGTTCCCAGTTGCTGATTGTTCCACCTAGCCATCTATCAGTAATGTATGCCACGCCGGCATCGACAGCCACCCGCTTGATAACCTCACGGGCTTGTCGTTTGGTACCCAACATCACAATTGATTTACCATTTCGACGAGCATTATAAATATAGTTGCATGCCTTATCCAAAGCAGCCAAAGTTTTGGTCAAATCCATAATTTGGATTCCATCCTTGGCCATGTAAATATTTTCTTTAGCTTTTGGGTGAGTTTTTGAAACTTTGTGTCCCAAATGACAGCCGGCTCCGAGCAGATCTTTTAGACCAATAGTCAATTCGTATTTTTTATCTTCCTTAACCACTTCTTTCTTTATTTCTAGTTTCTCATTTCCAGTTTCCAGTTTTTTTGCCTCTAGTTTTTCTTTGGCAACTTTCTCATTTAATTTCTTAATATTCTCAGCAGTAATAGTGCTTTGCTTTTTGGCACTTACCACTAATGCTTTTTGAACTAGCTTTTTGCCGGTTCGGTTGACAGTTTTTGTTTTCATAAGCTTTTATTATCTTATTGGGGACTATGCCCAAAGCTTAAATAATTTTTTTAAATTTTTAATCTAGGGATTATAACATATTAATGAATAGACTAGTCCCTCAATAGTGGTGGCTTTTTTTCCAGTAATCTGGTTCCGATCTGTTCTTTCCTACTTGTCATCTTCCCTGTCTCATCTATCCGACTACCTCTGACAAAGTCTAAAGCAAAAGCCGCCTTACCAACTAATCTATTGTATTTTGAATCCAATTCAAGTTGACTAACTTGAGGCCGGACATCCATATTACTATTTCGATCAGTCACATACATCACGGGTTTACCATCATCTTCATATTGTTTAGCTAATACCCTAAATATTTCACCAAAATCTTTATTGATAACCGCAATTTCTTGTTGATTTTTATTTTTTATCAATTTCTCATACAACTGCATGACATCATTTACTCCCTTTTCCCCAACTTTCATTTCTTCCACCAAAAATTGAACTTGGTGTGCATACCTGGATCCAGGTTTTAGATCACTAAATTCAAATTGCCCGCTCAACCGGACCTCCCCCCTTCGTTCCTCCGATCGACCTCTTACCTGAACTTGACCTAATTCCTTATGTTTCATAACCCCTCCAAATTGTACTTGTGAAGTACTCTTTTGGGTTGCTCGTACTACCGAACTACTCAAATCATTCATCAATCGTTTGGTTCGAGATGCATCAATTCTCATTCTTTCCTCGGCATTAACTAAATTTTGCTGGTCTCTGGTTTTTGGCGGCACAAAACTTAGGTCTACTTCCATTCTTATAGGAATAACACCCAACTTTAGTGTAGGCAAATTTTTAATATCTTTATTGTTTTCTGACATATTTTTTTAATTTATAATTCAAATAGTTTTTAATTTTTAAATCCACCTGTTGTTGCTTTCGCATTCGCCCGTGTGGCCCTCCCCGAAGGGAGGACCACACCGGTTACAACAGGTGGACTAAGCACCAATAAGAAAAACGGAAGTCCACCTGACTAAAAATTTTATTTCGTCACCTGACGTAGCGTGACGACGTCACCATCAATTGACCACTGGCCAACAATATCTAGGTTGGTCTTGTTGACGATGACAAAATCCATCCCCGGGCAGTTTACGGCCTTAGTGAAAACAGGCCATGCCGCGTACGGGGTATGGTTGGTCGAAACCTCAATTTCTAAACCTGGTGTGTTTTGTACCCAGGTATAGAGCATTGAAGTATTGGCACAGATTCCGCCGGCACTGATACCACCAGCGTAATCGTAGCCATCCCAACCGGTATTGTCAGTTGCCTGACAAAACGACCAACGACCAACTACATCGCTAGTCGAGGTTGGGATAACCACCCGGACATTTCTCTCTGCCCAAATTTTTACGTTCCGTTGTTGGCTCGGCGGAACTTCGGACAGCGAAATGCTGACTGCATTTCCAACCGTGTTTGGTTGGAGTACAGTTTCCGACTTAGGAGCTGCGGCGGCAATTATCGCCTGAGAGTTATCCCAGACAATCCCTGCCTGACCCCAACCATCATAGTCGTTGGGGTTTGCTGTTTTTTGGTTCCAAGCCAATCCACCGTCTTCTCCGGTGAACCTAGTTTGAAACGCAGTGCGACTGGTCTGTTCAAAGAGTTTTAAAGCTTTGAACATCCGGTAAGCCGCCCGCGCCGAATCCCGAAGATTGTACTTGTCCCAGCCTGGCTCGGCATACGTAGCCCAAGTCCCAGGCATAAATTGAAACCAGCCTTGAGCGCCTGCACTTGATGTGCAAGCTAGATGATCAGCTTCAGTGCAAGTTCCTTTGTTAGCGAACTCAGTTCGTTGCACTGGATATAAAATGGACACAGCTGATGCTGGTCCACCCTCATCCGCCACGCCCAAAGCTATTTCATCCCATATTGCCGGGATAACATAGCCATTGGGCAGGTTCGCTAAAGGCGCTCCGGTCCACTTTTTGGGAGTGGAAAAAGCGACACTTTGTGTAGCTACCCCAACCGGTCGGGCTTTAAGCGTGTAAAACATGATCCCCACGCATGTACCCCAGGCCAGCGCTGCTAGGTACAAAACAATGGCGCCGACTCCCCAGCTCCAAACTGCCTCCAGGATTGGATTTCGTCCTTTATCACCCTTAATTCTCTGCCGGTCCAACCTCGACGCGACAAAAAAGAAAATGGCGATCAAAAACGTCATCCTCCACATTTCCCATCCGAATTGACTGAGAAGTGGATCTGAGGTTTTTATCAGCACGAACAGATCGACTGCAAGAAAAAGCCAATACCAACCGTTAAAGTACTTCTTTGGCTTTTCTCGCCAGTAATAAAGTCTTCCAGCCCAGACTTTTTCGTACTTCTGGGTTGATTTTTCCACAAACCTCTGTACAAGCAGGAAAAGGAAAATCAGGAAGAAAAGTATTACTCCCACGATTACTCGCGGGGTCCAAGTCAACCACCATTCCTTATCAATCAGCCCTGTCTTAGCGGCTAATACCAGCTCGGGTCGACTTTCAAACCAAACCCTGTAAGGTGTTGACTGATCGGTTTTAGGTGTTGCTGTTGGAGTCGCAGTTGGAGTTAGTACTCCGTCTGCCTTTGCCGTTGTCACCAACGACAGAGATAATATGGCCACCAGTATGGTGGTTAAAACGATTACAGCCAAAAAGGCTTTTTTCATTTTCCACCTCCTAAGTGGTTGTTGAGAATTTTCCAGCTGCCGGACGCAGTCTGGATTAACTGGCCGTTGGCCAATTTCATGACTGCCTCCTTATCCTATATAATACTACCCAAATTTCCGTTTTTTCTTATTGTTAAAGAGCGTGAGATTAAATACGGATGCAAAAATATCCGACAATCTCCGAACGGATTATACCACAAATATCCTATAAAATCAATTTTTGAGCCCTAACGTTTTAGCACATTGATCATCAAGTAGTCTTTGCAACACCGGCCATTCTGTCGGATTTGACTCTTGCAATAACATTTGAAAATGGACTCTTCTAGCTCGATATTGCCTGGCAAAACTTGGATTATCCATCAACAACTTCACTGCCCTATCCTCCAGACAAATTCCAATATCATCGCCATGCCCTGGGAATTTATTTCTTAAATAATTTCTAATAGCTTCATTTCTATTAAATATTACATCAGTTGCCTTTTCTGAACTAATATCAATGTCCAAATACTGTTTCACCGATAATGATTCTGGAGCTTTTTCGACAGTGTCTGCTCGCCTCATTGAATTTTCCACGATTGCATTTACTTTGCCAGCATTTGGCAATCCCCTAATTGCGCCTATTGTTCTTTCTATTATAGGAACTCTCAAATCCTGTGGAGAAATATCAACTAATTCATTTGTAGCCGCTAGTTGTTCCTGTCTTCTGGCAATAATTGCTATCGCTCTCCTCGTTTCATTAATCGTTTGACTCGCCAAATCTGGATTTAATACTGGTATTGGCACATTATCTTCTTGTCCGTCAGTTTCTGTATTACCCAACACCAAAGTTCCCGGCAAAGGGATGTCATTACCAAATTTATTACCGACAATTTTATTAACTAAGTTTCTAAATCCTTGTCCGCCAAAATCACCGGATCGAACAGTATTTAAAGCTGCTACATCATTCACCGGTGTTACATCCACTTCCAAATTATCAAAGGTTCTAGCCAATTGATTCCTCCCACCTAAGTCTCTAATTGAAGCTGCATTGTTTGCACCCAAAACCAGTTTTACTCCTAATAACATTCCTTCAGCTGGTCTTTGAGCTCCAAGTGTACCTGCAATAGCAATGTCAAGTGGTGGTATTTCAAGTATTACATGCTCTGTCAGATGATTGGCTTCTGATACAGGGTCGGTCAAATCAAGTTGTCTTAGTTTCCAGTATTCCTCCACTTGACTTATCAGTCGTCCGCTGTCTTGAATTACATTCAACGCTTTTCTTCCCAATTCTGCCATCACCCAATTTGTTCTTTCAGTTTTTGACCATTTTCTACCACTTCTTTTTTCGGATTCGATACATGCCGTAGCCACTGCAATTTCAGCCGCTGTCGGTTCACGAACTACTGCTGATGTAGCCTGTCCGGCAAAAAAGGCTCGCGGTAATTCGTGTTTTGAAACTTCGGTCCCAATTGTTTGTTTGGCCAACTCTTCCATCGCAATCGGATCTCTTTGGTCCGATTTTGCCCTATCAACCACCTGCTCTACTTGGTGTGCATACCCTTTGGCTCTTTTTGCAGATTCTACCATTTTAGCTCGTCTTTCTTTTATATACTCTGCACTAACAGTTAATTGTTGTTGTCTAGTAGATTTTTCCCAGTTAAGTTGATCTTTAACCTTCACCATAGCAGCTGATTTTTCTTGACTATTAAGACCGGGGTGATAACCACCCTTTGGAGGCCTTACCCCCACCTCAGAAATAAATCTATATTTACCTGCAGCCAAAACAGCTTGAGGATATTTTTTCATTACATTAAAGACATAGCCAACCGCTCCCACTCGCAGTGCCCCAGCCATTAGTTCTCTCTCATTATTACCAACAATATTAGCTCCATTTCTCGGAACAACAGGATTATTATCGACCAATTTAACGTCGCCTAGAACGAAGCGAACTGTCTCACCTGTCTCTAATCTCCTGTGTGTAGGCATAATTTTAGTCTGTAAACTTTGAATCGATAATTATCGGCTCATTTCCTCCTGGCAATTGTCTCCTTTCAGATACAGTCGAAGCCAATCGTGGAGCATCCGGTCTAACCATTCGAACATCACTACGCATATTTGTGTTCTGGCTATTTTGTTGTCTATTTCTATCTGCCGCATCTCTGACTCCATTTACGGCAGCGTTTACTCCAGCGTTAATTACAGCTCCCATCAAATTACTTCCACCGCTAATTACCCTCCCTGCCATATTTGCAGCTATACCTGCTCCGGTAGTCAACCCTCTTCGAAGTAATCCAGGTCCATTATCCACCTTTTCCTTTGGTTCTGGAGCTGTGAATATTCCCGATAAGATATCATCAACGAATCCACCTCCAGCATTTACCACATTTTGATTTATTCGGTCAGTCGCATATTTACCAATTGCTCCGCGAACAGCACCGCCGGTTCGGGCAACCGGCTCTGGCGCTGCTCCCAATTCTTTTGCTTTAGCAACAATTCTTGATACCACACCCGGCCCTCGCTCACTTGTTGGCACATAACCTAAAGAATTATTATTTAACCCCTCGACCGCTTTTCTAATCAGCGATTTTTTTCCTGGTTGCCTTACTGGAGCCGCACCCAAATCTCCCAATTTGTTCAGGGCATTTTTTATTCCACCAGGTTGTTGCTCAACCTCCGGATCTTTAATATATGCATCACCTAAACCTAATTTATCTATTATTGACATTTTGTTCTAAATTTTTAATTTAATAAATTTTAATTAATTTTTTCTTTCCATGGTCCCTTGCAATCTCCGTTTGCGGCCACCCCCAAAGGGGCGGCCGCACGTGAGAGCTTGGGACCATGGTCAACTTGACCCATGGATTTACTTGATTGTTCCTGCGAATATGCACTTGTCAGTTTCAACAAGTAACATATCTGCGGACCCGAGGTATGATACCCACCCGGCTCCGGGAAATGTTTTCACCACCGTAATCGGTGTGTCAAACGGGATAGTCCCACTTTTTGAGTGAGATACTCCCACACAACTACCGTTTACGGCTTTGTACCACCACGCACCGCCTCCCGAGGAGTCAGTGATTTTGACCACCGTGGGGATGGCCGTGGCATCGGGTGTGACCGTGACATCGGGCGTAGCTGGGGAATTAATCGCAGGTGCTTGGGTTGCAACCGGCGGGGCAGAAACAATTACACTGTCCCAGCAACTCTTACAGAATCCCCAATCTTCACCCCCAACACCAGTTACGGTGCCGTTATTACCACCGATGCTCGGTCCACCTCCAAAATAACCATTGCTGGTTATCTTCACAGGGGTCAACGAATTGTCGGCGGTGGTCAAGACGATCTCGAAACGCGCGTCGGTATCCCAGTTGATGATAAGAGGCCGACACTTCAGCGTGCAGGTCGCAGTGAAGCTAACGCCAGTGGGTATTCCACCAGCATATTTTCTGCTCGGCATACACTGCAACGCTTCACCAACTTGCTTGCACCCAGCTTTTTCCACAAACCACTGGGCTATGGCATTTTGCTTGAGGGTTTTGGTCACCGTGGGCTGGTTTGTGTTCGGCAGTAGCGACTGCGTCTGCCCGGTTGAACCAGTATCTGCGTTCGAACCGCTAGTTCCGGAGCCATTGACTGCCGCGCCTGAATCACTACCAGAACCGCTGAAAGCCACGCTTGGAGCGACAGCATTTGAGCCACCAAAGAACTTGGCGACTCCGTCCACTGTCTCCTGGCTAATCAAAGGTTGGGGTTTTGCTGATTGGTACTCGGCATAACCCTCTTGGTTCGCAATTTCGACCCTGGTCAACATCGACCAAAATCCACGAACCAAAATCGGTGCTCCCCACAGACCAAGAAAGTACATGAATATAAAAAACACCGCCACACCAGAGAGGGTCTTCCCCCACTCAGTGTGCAACTTCCAGGCGATTATCAAAATCGCCATTGAAGCCAAAAAACCACCCGTTAAGATGGTTCTTACCAAAATATCCATCATTTTTGCCTCCTTAAGGCATTTCGAATTTTTTCTTTTTTTTGAAATTTCAAACCCAAGCCACCAACCCCCTAAAATTAAGGAATTCGTCGCTTGGGTCAAATTTCTAATCCATGTGCCAAATTATTAAGGTGCTTGACGTTTGACCAAAATTTCTTTCGGTAAACATCAAAAAACCAAAAAAAGTCCTCAAGCTTGGCGTTTTTTACGCCCCTCTTAGGACTTCGTGATGTACTACTTTGTAGCGCTTTGCCACATTTTGCAACATGCCAGTTTATACACCACAATTACGCACAAGTCAATAATATAAGATAGTTTGCAACCATTCTCACCAAAAATTGAATTTTACCCTTAATAATCATCCGTCCAACTCTTTATTGCCGGCGATTTTACTACCTGCGGCTTTTCTTTTTTTTCACCTGGATGTCTTTTTTGCCAACCATTTCCATGCTTTTTTCCATCCGGGCCAACATAGTCTTTACTAGGTTTCTCATTAGGAACTCCGGTTTGTCTTAAACCCGGCATTCCTGGTATGGTCATTTGTTTTATTGTCCATCTCTTCTCTGTCATATGTTTATATTATCACTCATTAGTTCTAATTGAACCACTAATGTTACGCAAATCAACACTACTAACAATTGGTTTTTCTTCTTCGGCTTCAGTTTTATTTACTACCACTTTCTCTTCCGTTCCCACCGACCCGACTTTTCCTCCGCCCCTTTTTTTAATTATTACATCAATCCGATTTTTTGCTAGTTCGCTTTTTTCCATATTTATTTCTTCTTTGGAAATTGAGCGTTTGATTCTGATTTTGCTGCCTCACTGGGAACATACACTTTTCCGGAACCTACATCAAGAGGTTTTTGCCAACTGAACCACCTTTTTTTAGGCGGACCAACACCTTTTTGCGCGGAAGTATCCGCTTTTGTTTCATCCAAGTTCATTAATTTATCTTTTATTTCTGTCATTTTATTACTTATTACGTATTACTAAATAAATAACCTAATTATTTTTGTTTTTCCTGCGTGTGTTTTTTGCTCTCTCGGGTTGGTGGGTAGCCTAGGCCACCCACCAATCTTTGAGAGTCCATCGAGGGTGGGGTGAGAGCTTTTGGTCTAGAAAACTAGCCCTCTCCCCGCCCCTGGGTGGATTGTTCTTGCTTCTTTGTCACTTGTTTCTTCTTTTCTTTCTCCCCGTTCCAGCAGGACCGGGGTTTGTCGTCGTCCGTTTGACCCAAAAATTTCTGGGCTTCCTGTGACCAACCTGATTCAGGTTTCAATTTTTTCTTAAAAAAATTTGTGAACATTTTACCCTCTACCTGGAATGAAGCGAACCGCGCCAGGCTTTGCAGCCGGCTTGGCTGGGTGCTTGGTGCTCGACTGAGCGGCGGGCCGACTGCTGCAAGCAGGCTTCTGGTGAAGCACTTGTTCTGCTTCCGCCCGACCAGCCCAAAGACGGCTGTCTCCCAAAACTTCGGGATTGCCAGCTTGGATAGCTTTTCCTACTGCAGCCTGTAAAAGCGCTGCTTGTTCTGCATTCAACAAACTTTTGCCCATTACATTCTCCTTATTTATTGTGTACGCGAATGAAAAAACCTTTTTATTTACTTCTTTTTCTTTCCTTTTTTCTCCTTTCTTTTTTTGAGTTACAAACAAGCCACTAAATTAATGACCTTGTTGTAACCCAAAAAATCCGGAAGAAATAGGGATTGAATTTTATTTTAAACACACGCAGGTTGTTAATGAACTTTCAAAACAACCTCCGCACTTCTCTGTTTCCGTACCGCAATAGTACTGCGCGGTCTGCTGTTTCGAATTGCGCTTATAATATCACACTATATCCAAAATATACATAGATAATACATAGTGCTATTACTAACGTTTCTAAAATTACCACAGCCAACTTACACCTATCAAGTGCAAGTTACGATTTCTTTTGCGAATATAATCTAAATGCCATATCAAAGAAACTCGGCTTACTTCCATTTGCCGCGTTAGGTTCTGACAATAGATGATCTAATTCTATCCGGCTCATTTGGTCACTCACTGGCGCCATTTTTCTTAATCTCTGTAATGGAGTCCGTTCTTTTATTTTTACAATTTGTGGTAATTCATCTGATGGTAAATTTTTTCTTTTTATCGGCCCCTGTGGCACTCTGGGATGTTTTTCTTTTTTCGGCTTTTGGTCTCGCTCAATAAATATTACTTGAGTACCATTGATCTCTGTTTTCATAACTTCGCGTCCAATACCAATTTTTTATCTACTCCTCTTTTTTTGACCGTCGAAATCGACCATCCTTCAACATTTGCTTTTGCATTTTTGAGAAATTCTTCCGTTCCCTCCTGACACAACAATATCTTTTTGGCGCCACTCTCCGGACTATTAACGTTAAATGGATAAACATCAACTTCTCGACGGTTGTGCAATCCACATTTTCTTAATATCGACCCTTCTCCGATTTGAATCGGTCCTGAAGGTGGTTCACCGCCAATTTCTCCTCTGGATCTCTTTCCCATAGCTCTAATAAATCCGTATTTACCTAAAGTTTCTGCCCCAACCTCCTCTCTGTCAATTTCTCGATGATTTGTTCTCATTCCGTATCCTATATCGTTTCATAAATTTCGTCTACCCCTGTCTTTTTTGATAATTTAATTTTAAAATAAAAGTTAGTCCCTTTTTCCTCTATAATAAATCATGGCATCCACTGCGACTCTCAAATTGATGGAAATTCGTCTGCCCATGGACAACGAGACCACTCTCGAATCGATGTCTTCGCTTTTCTCAAATTTTACCCAATTTACCAAGAAAACTTTCTGGCAGACCTTGATTGGCCGCCATCACACGATTGCCTCACTCGAGATAGTTCTTCTCGATGGCCAAATTCATTTTGTTGTCGTTACCCCCAAAGACACCGCCGACTTTTTTCGTTCCCAAATTCTGGCTCAATACCCTTTTGCTGTTATCAAAGAATTAGATGATTATCTTCTACCATATGTAGAGACGTTACATGCAACGTCTCTACCAACATACACCCAATTAGCTCTCGCCCGCCCCTATTCTTATCCCATCAAAATCAGCAAAGACTTTAAAGACACCGATCCACTCTCATCAGTTCTCGCCCCGCTTTCCCGCGCTCCCAATCCAACTGACTTTTTCCTCTATCAAATAATTATCAGTAATTCGCCCAAAAACTGGCAAAATAGCATCATCTCTGTCATTCAAAACGGCATCTTGGTCGACAAAGAAAAAGGCTTTCGTCAAAGCCATCCCGACAAATCTATTTTCGAGACCAAAATTCAATATCCCGGACTTCTCGCCCAAATCAATTTATTTTCCAACTCTCCCGGGCTTATTTCTTCCGTCTCTTCCTCGTTTGGAATATACACTAGTCCCCGCGGTAATTTTATCCAAAACTTAGCCCCGGGTTTTTTTACCAAAAATAAAGTCCTCAAATCAATTTTTTCTCGCGAAATTTCCACCAATACTCAGATTTTAAATACCGAAGAAATGTCTGTTCTCTGGCATTTTCCCAATCAGCTCACCAAGTTACCCAACATCGCTTGGGGCAAAAAATTATATGCCGACCCCCCCGAAAACCTGCCTATTGCCGAAGGCGCTACCGAAGACCAAAAACAAAAAATTACTTTTTTTGCCAAAGCTGAGTTTCGCAACAAAGACGCTATTTTTGGCATCAAAGAAGGCGAAGACCGGCGTCGCCACACTTATATTATTGGTAAATCCGGTACCGGTAAAACTACCTTGATTGCCAATATGGCTATCGACGATATTCGCAAAGGTCGTGGCGTCGCCATTATCGACCCACACGGCGATTTATGTAGCACTATTCTTGATTATGTCCCGAGCTCTAGGATAAATGATTGTTGCTACTTTAACCCCGCCGACCCCGACTACGTCTATCCTCTTAACGTTCTTGAAGCCCAAAACGATTCTCAAAAAGAACTCGTCGCCTCCGGCGTTATCTCCATTTTCAAAAAACTTTACGGCCAAGTCTCTTGGGGGCCGCGTCTTGAACACATTCTTCGCAACGCCGTCCTGACTCTGGTCAATACCCCCGGCTCCGATATGACTCATATCGTCGAAATTCTAACCCACAAAGAATATCGTCAAAAAGTCGTTGCTGGACTCCAAAACCCAACTCTTCGTAATTTCTGGGTCAACGAATTCGATCGCATGGACGAAAAATTCCAAAACGAAGCCATCGCTCCAATTTTAAACAAAGTTGGCCAATTTATATCCAGTACCAAAATCAGAGATACTATCGCCCACGCCAAATCCAAGGTCAACATTCAGGAAATCATGGACCAAAAGAAAATCTTAATTGCTGACCTTAGCACCGGCAAATTAGGTGAAGACAACTCGGCTCTTTTGGGCGCTATGTTGATTACCCAAATTCAATTATCAGCCATGAATCGGGTATTTCAAACACAAGAGGAACGGTCGGATTTTTATCTTTATGTCGACGAGTTTCAAAATTTTGCCACTGATGCCTTTATCAAAATCCTCTCCGAAGCCCGCAAATTTAAACTAAATTTAATTGTCGCCAACCAATACATGAGCCAGCTTGACCGGACTATTCAGGATGCCATATTTGGTAATGTCGGTTCAATGCTTTCTTTCGTTGTTGGCAATCAAGATGCTTATATTCTCCAAAAAGAATTCGGCCCAAAGTTTCCAGCCGATGATTTGGTCAAAATCGGCAAATATCAAATGATCTGTAAATTAAGTATCGATTCCGAGACTACCCAACCCTTCTACGCCACTTCTCTGCCACCTCTTGATTGCAAAAATCAAGGTCGAGACAAACTTATTCGCATTTCTCAAGAACGCTGGGGCAAGAAAAAATAATTAAATCATTAACGTCTTCTCAAGACGACAACTTCTTTATTAACTGCATCCGCCATTACCAAAGCACCCCCCATCTCAATTGCCTTTCCAATCCCTTCCATCAATAACAATCTTAACTCTCCACAACCGTGATGTTCAATTTCCGCAAGTGAATTCAGATTAAGCTCTCTACCATTATGTAATTTAGCTACCCGTACATCAGTTTTGACCGAACTACCGCGGACATCTACCCCTACAATAACCGTTTTTACTCTTCTATCCTTCATGGAAGGTATCTTAACACTAAATTTACTTATGTTACAATCCTTGTCATGACACAATATTTTGATAGTTTTCTAGGTCGAAAAACTAATTCAGCCATCGTTAAGCCAGAAATACCTACACTTCCTGCAAAACTTAGCGATTTAAGTAATGAAGAGTTTTTAAAGTTTGCTCATATCATAACCGGTCTAGAACGAATCAATCTAGATAAACCTACAGCCAAAGAAAGAATCGCCTCCTCTTTCAACCAAAGTATCAAGAAATAATTTGCCCCCTTGACAAGTGTTATAGGCTTATCCTATATTTAATTATTACTAATTATTAAATATATGGAATCTTTATCATATACCCCTCCAAAAACCGAAGCTAGTCTGCCTGAACGTAGAGCAAATATAGCTGTCGGCAAAGCAGTTTTATTAAAATTAATGAAATCTCCTACTTCAGAAGAATTAGCTATTATAAGTTTATTTTAATATGGAAAAATATACTCCAAGATTTTTTATCAAAGACGGCAAGAGTTTAGCAGATGCTTCACTAAAAGCCAGCGAACCGTTTTATAGTATTAAACAATTAGCCCAAATGGTCGATGCTCGTAAAATTTAATCAACTTCCGAACTCAAAGGCTAATGTATTGACTTTTTCAATTTATACACATACAATACACACAATTATATTTTAATAAATATTTAAATATGGCAAAAACAGTTACAGTAGAACAAGGAAAGAATATTTTACATGTCTTAGAAATTGGTCCGGGTGACCAACGAAAATTATCTGACGGCACTTTTTCGTTAGTTGAAGGTATTCGCAAAACCACCGCTATGCTACCCGGTAGAGATAAAACTTCAACTTTTCTCACTGGAAATGAAGAATCGATTTTACTCCAAAGAGATATAATCAACCGAAGATAATTTATTCACATTAAAACCCCCGGCTCCGGCCGGGGTTTTTTGTGCTAAAATCGGCTACTATGTTAGAAGATGTAAGAACAAAAAAATTTTTTAATAATCTAAAAATAGCTCAACAGGAAGCCATCGCTACCAAAAGAGCCTTGGCCAAAGCCCCCCGCGAATTTGAACCACTATTAACCCCTGACGAATTGGACATTCGAAATAGACAAATAGCCGACAAACATTTCGTCGCTCCTAAACCTCTTCGGATTGATCATGTCAAATCCGGAGAATCTGATCGTCTAGCCACCGGTCGTCCCCGCGGTTAGGGCCGTTTCCACCCCGCCCATTTGCAATTCGGATAATCCGAGCAGCCAAAAAATTTTCTCCCCGTTTTTGTTTTGCGTACCACCCCAGGTTTGCCGCAAGTTGGGCAATTAAATCCCGCCGCCTCCTGGTATTGAGCCGTATATTTACAATCCGGAAACCTGTCGCAGGAAATAAATTTACCAAACCGACCGACTCGTATCACCAATTCTCCCTTTTTGCATTCCGGACATTTTCCCCCCGTCTTTTCCACCTCAACCTTGACTCTTTCGGCCGTCCCCTCAACACTCTTCACCTCTTTTTCAAATTTTCCCCAAAAATTTTTCATCATTTCCTTCCAATCCATTTTGCCCGCCGCTACTTCGTCAAGATCTAGTTCCATTTTGGCAGTAAACGGCAACGACATAATATCGCCAAAATTTTTGACCAAAAATTCATTTACCGCTTTACCGAGACTTGTCGGATGAAATCTTCCTTCTTCCCGCTCCACATATTGTCGTAGTTGGATTACCGAAATAATTGGTGCATAAGTCGATGGTCGGCCAATTCCTTGTCGCTCCAATGACGCCACCAAACTAGCATCAGAATATCGTGGCGGCGGACTAGTTTCCGTCTCTTCGATTTTAAGACTTTTAGACTTTAGACTTTCCCCCACCTTCATCTCTGGCAAAATTTCTTCCTCAAATTTTTCTCCACTGATTTTCAAAAAACCATCGAACAACATTCTTACTCCAACTGATTTAAAAAGTCCCGTGCCGTTGGAAAATATCGCAACAGTATTTTGCATCTTTGCGACCGCCGCTTGAGTCCCCACTGCCCTTTTCCAGATCAATTGATACAACTTCAGTTCTTTGGCATCGATGTTTTCCGGGTCACGGTTTGATGCATTGGTCGGCCTAATTGACTCATGGGCTTCTTGAGCATTTTTGGCAGTATTTTTGTAGACCCTCGGCTTATCAGATAAATAGTTTGGACCATATTCACTACCAATATATTTTCTAAAGTCAGCAATAGCTTTTTCAGACAAAAATACCGAGTCGGTCCGGTGATAAGTTATTAGCCCTTGTTCATACAATCTTTGGGCCAAGGTCATTGTTTGCTTACCCGACCAACCAAACCGTCTCGCCCCAGCCTGTTGCAATTTCGAAGTAGTATAAGGCGGCAATGGAGTCCTGGTCGTCTCTTTGCCCTCGACACTCTCGACTCTAAATTCCTTACTTAAACTTTTTACAAATTTATCGACATCTTCTTTTTTCGAAAATATTGATTTACTGTATGTATAGTCGCCGTCAAACAAATTGATTTTCTTGGACACATAGGCATTTTTACCATCGACCTTAAAAAGATCTGCCGTAAAACCCAAATCAGCACTAATTTTGTAATACATTTCTTTTTTGAAAGCTTCAATCTCTGTTTCTCGTTCGACTATTAGTCGGACCGCCACACTTTGCACCCTCCCGGCCGACAAACCTCGTCTCACTTTTTTCCACAAGACCGGCGACAACGAATAGCCGACCACTCTATCCAATATTCGTCTCCCCTGTTGGGCGTTAACAAGGTCCATATCTACTTCGCGTTGATTTTCCAAAGCCTCTTCCACCGCCGCCTTGGTTATTTCATGAAAAGTTATCCGGGAAATATTATCATTATTTTTCGCTTTGTAACTATTAGTCAGTAACCACTGTACATGCCACGAAATCGCCTCTCCCTCTCGATCAGGGTCGGTAGCTAGATAAATGTTTTTTGCCTTTTTGGCAGCCGTAATTAAAGAGTTGACCACCTGTTTTTTGGCATCATCAACCACATAATCAACTTCAAAATCATGTTTCATGTCCACTCCCATTTTGGACTTAGGCAAATCCCTCAAATGTCCCACCGTGGCGATAACCTCGTAGTCACTCCCCAAATATTTTCCAATTGTTCTGGCTTTGGTCGGTGATTCGACGACTAGTAAATTTTTCATAAGTTACAGTTCTTATTCTATCCTATGCTGTCAAGTCCTCTACGTCTACTAGTATGTTTGCCCCATTTTTGATCAAAAAATTTGCCACATATGAACCCTCATCAAAAATTCTTCCCGGCACCACCCACACCTCCTTGTTTTTCTCCACAAATTTTTCCGCCAACAATATTGTTCCGCTATTTTTCCCGCCTTCAATAATTACCAGCATGTCGGCATATTTTGCTATTTCTTCATTTAATTTCTCAAAATTCTCTCCAGAAAATACTTTATTGGCAAATTTGGCAATTTCCGTATTACATCCTCTAGTTCCAATCGTCACCACTTCAAAATCAGTAACTTTTAATTTATTTATCACTTCTTTTCCGTAACTACTCATCTTTCTACTTCCCACAATTGCTATTTTTCTCATTCACTTTTTTTGTCAGTATAACGTGGTACTACCGTTTCTGACTCGTTAAACCACTCTTTTAGAATATCCCCGACTATTGGTGCCGCTACATCAGATCCTTCCCCTCCCCGCTCCACCATCACCGTTATCGAAATTTCCGGATCATCTGCCGGTGCAAACGCCGTCAACCACGCATGAGTATCCTTACTTCCATCTCCCACTTCTGCAGTCCCCGTTTTGCACGCCAATTTTGTTTTGAAATTAAATAGTGGCCATGCCGTACCGCCAGTGTGACAAGCCGCTATCATTCCTTCTTTAACCGTTTGGATTGTATCTAATTTAGTTCCGATATTTTGGCATTCAATTTTGCTATCTTTCAGGACACTCATTTTGCACTTGATCCCATTATTGGCGATGATATTTGTGCTTAGGTTTACTTGAAGCGGTGTCACTGCCAAAAACCCTTGTCCAATTGATAAATGATAAGTATCTCCAAGATACCATCTCTCTCCTTTGTTATCTTGTTTCCATTTATCATCTGGCGTAATTCCCGAGACTTCCGCCGCTATTTCCACTCCTGTTTTGTTGCCAAATCCAAATTTATTGGCCCACTCTTTTATCCTATCTACACCCAACAATTCACCTAATTTATAAAAAAATATATCGTTACTTCGTCGCAATGCCCCAACCACGCTGACCATTCCGTCTTTGACTCCACTTTTTGTCCAAGCCCAATTGTTAAAACTATAATCGCCGATTTTGATCACTCCGGTATCTTCAATAGTAGTGTTTTTATCTATCATTCCCGACTCAAGACCAGCCGTTGCCATTACTAATTTATAAACGCTTCCCGGATGATACCGGACGGCAATTGCCCGATTTATTAGTGGCAAGTTTAGATTATCTTGTAAGTATTGATTGATTTTTTTGTTGTCAATTTGGTACGAAAAAGCATTGGCATCTATCGACGGGGAAGACACCATAGCAATTATTTTGCCGGTTTTTGGCTCTGAAATAATCACCGTCGCTTTTCTGCCATTCAACATTTTATAAATTTTTTCCTGCCAATAAGCATCAATACTCAAATTTAGATCTTCTCCTTTTTGTGGTTCTTCTCTTCCTAACTCTCGTACATATTTTCCTTTGGCATCGACCTCTACCAATCGTCTTCCCTCAATTCCCCGAAGCCGACAATCATTAAATTCTTCAACTCCTCCTCGGCCGACAATATCCGTATTTTTTACTTTAACTCCACACAATCCTCCCGTCAGTTCTTTTTCGTCAAGCATTCCTACATATCCCGTTATCAACCCCATACTTTCGTTATAAATATATTGACGTTTTAGCTCCATCGACAAATCTTTGCCTTCAATTTCGCCGCCAGAAAAATCTCCACTATTTTTATAAATCTTAGTTCCGTTTTCGATATTAAAATACTGATAGACGCTTTTGGCCACCATCCGCCCTTTTCTGTCCAATATTTGCCCTCGACTTGCCGGAATATAGGTTTCCTCAATTTTGTTATCAAACGCCAAACCCCGATAATAACCTCCCTGAATAACTGATAATTTAATTATCGCCACCACCATCACTCCAAAACTAACTAGCAATCCAAAATAAAATAACCAATATCGCCAGGTCAGCTCCTCAATTCTATTCATTTTCCAAGACCAGACACCATTCTAATATTATTAAACAAAGTAGAGTCTGACATCAATTTCTCAACACCTCGAATCACACATTTTCCAGGTTCTTCTGCCACTCTAGTACTTATTTTGGTTTCTTTTTCGACAATTTTTGCCAGTCCTTCTAATAGCGATCCGTTTCCCACCATGACGATTCCCCTTTTTAATAAATCTTCCATCAATTCCGGCGGCGTCTCATCCAGTTCTTCTTTGATCAATTTTATTACTTTTTGAGCCTCAAAAGTTATTGCTTCTCTAATTTCCCCCTCATTAATTTTTATTGATTTTGGCAACCCCGTTTCCAAATCACGACCCCTAATCACAAAACTTTCTTTCTCTCCGCCACTTTTTTCCCAAACATTACCCAATTGAATCTTCGCTTTCTCTGCTGTATTTTGACCAATCAACAAACCATATTTCATTTTTATATAATTCATTACCGCAATATCAATATCATTACCCGATGTTTTGATGCCCTTGCCCACTACCACTCCTCCCATAGACACCACACCCACTTCCGTCTTACCACCACCTATGTCAACTATCATCAATCCCGAAGATTTTTGAATCGGCAATCCCACACCCACTGCAGCCAAAACTAGACCTTCTACCAAGACTACCTCACGGGCACCAGCATTCAAAAATACGGATTTTATGGCTCTTTTTTGCACATCAGTAATCGATCCCGATACCGACACAATTACTTTTGGTTTAAATATCTTTGGATAACTACTGGGGATCTCATAAATCAGTTTCAAATAATAAGCCACCAAACTTTCAATTGCCTCTAAGTCAGATATCGTTCCATTTTTTATTGGGTTAACTACTTCAATTTGCTTCGGTTCTCGATTCAACATTTCTTTGGCCTTAGTTCCATATGCCACACTCGCCACTCCTTTCCATTTTGGCGCCGACAACCCGGTCCATCTTTTTTTACGTAGTCTGGCAATCATCGTCGGTTCATCGATTACTACTCCTCGTTCTTTTAACAAAATTACTGTATTACTCGTCCCCAAGTCTACCCCAATTTCCCAATAGAGGTTTGTAAATAAGTCTTTGGCGTTTATAATAAAGTCTCTTAGCCGATTCATAGTAAAATTATATAATGATTATCTCACTTCTTTATTCGATTCTTTTCTTTTTCTCTCCGGTAATTTTTTCCACCAGCAATTCGGAATATTTTGAGCTACCCAAAATGTATTTTGTTTATGGCCTGACACTTTTAATTGTTATCGCTCATCTATTTAATTATTTCAAAGGTCGTTCCCCGTTATTTTCCAAAAATGTCTTTACCGTTCCTCTTCTAATTTTCCTCTCCTCTCAAATCATTTCCACTATTTTTAGTATCGATGTTCACACATCACTATTTGGTTATTATTCCCGGCTCAACGGCGGACTATTATCTCTAATCTCATATACTCTTCTTTTTCTGGTTCTTTCGGTCTATATTGATGAAAAATTCAAAAAGAGAATTATTATCGTTTCACTTTTTTCCGGACTGATAGTGGCTGTTTACGGCATTTTAGAACATTTTGGTATTGACAAAAATATTTGGGTTCAAGATGTTCAGGCTCGGGTTTTTTCCACTCTCGGTCAACCAAATTGGCTCGCCGCCTATCTCTGTATCCTTTTGCCTTTTTCTATTGACTATTTTATAAATTCTAAAGGTTTTATACGTAATACTGGATACTTAATACTTAATACTCTTTTTTTTGTCTGTCTCCTCTATACCAAATCCAAATCCGGTATCATCGCCGCCATAATATCTCTCTCAATTTACGTCATTGCGAGGAGCATTCAGGCGACGAAGCAATCCCAACGAGATTGCCACGGCCTTCGGCCTCGCAATGACGTTTTTAGGTTTATTTTTATATTTTTTATTCTTATCTCTTCATCTTTATTAATTCCCAATCCTATCAAAGATATCTTTTTTCCTCCCAAAGCAAATTCTTCACCAATCACTGATAACTCTTTACTAATCACTAAATCCGAAGATATCCGCAAAATTGTCTGGCAAGGTAGTTTAGAGTTGTGGAAACAATTTCCTCTCTTTGGTACCGGCCCTGAAACCTTTGGTTATTCTTATTACTGGGTTCGGCCTTCCTCCCACAATTTAACCTCCGAATGGAATTTTCTTTACAACAAAGCCCACAATGAGTATCTAAATTATCTCGCTACTACCGGTACTTTCGGAATTTTGTCCTATTTATTTTTTATTATTCTCGTTTTATACGCAATACGAAATACTTTATACTTGATACCATTTCTGTCTATTTTAATCACCAATTTCGCCGGTTTTTCTGTCGTCGTTACCTCCCTATATTTTTTCTTAATCCCTCTTTTAGCCACCAAACCCAAGTCCTTCACCTTCACTTCCAATAAATCGTTTAATTTTTTACCTTTTGTTTTTTGTTTTCTATTTTTCTTATTTATATTATCCAAAGTCATTTTTTATTTTCTAGCTGATTTTTCCTACCAACAGTCGCAAATTTATGACAATCGTCAACAACTTGACAAATCTTTATCGCAGATTAAATATAGTCTCTATTATCGTCCGGATGAGCCAGTCTACCTCAGTCACTATGCCGATCTTTTGGCCAGATTAGCCACAAAAGACAAAGATCAAGTCAAGATTGACGCTTCACTTTTGGCTATGTCCAAAGCCACCGACATTTCACCCTTCAACTTAAATCTCTGGAAAGAAAAAGCTCAAACTTATTATTATCTTTCTGTTATCGACACCAAATATTATCTGATGGCCCTTGATTCTCTCACCAAAGCCACCAAGCTGGCTCCCACCGATGCCATGTCTTTTTATCTTCTTGGTAAATTTTATCAAAATATCGACGCCACCGATAAGGCTCTTGAAAATTACCAGATCGCTCTAAAATTAAAATCAAATTACGACTATGCCAGTTTTGCCATCGCCAAAATCTATTTTGACGACAAAAAGTATGCCGATGCCAAACCATTATTTGAACAAACTCTCCAAATTGCCCCCGACAATCTCGACGCTAAAAATTATTTAAACATTATCGCCACCAGTAGCTCGTCATTGCGAAAATAATCCTTCACCTTCTTTTATCTATTCACCATTCAACCATTCTTGAAATTTATTCCGACGGTGTAAGCTCAACGCCATTTCTCTATACATTTGTGCGTTATCCCCGCCAAATTTACTCAACAACTTGGCTTCCTCTTTGGTTAACGGACCCTCAACTTTACCATTCAATATATCCTCCTGCAGGTTACGCCTATGTATTCCGATTATTTCACTAGCATACTGTGATTTGTTCGGACCACGCAAGCCTTTTGTTAACTCTTTCTCGCCGTTGGTCCATGGTTCCATTCCTGACAACCATTCCTCATGATCACTCCCTCGTTTGTATCCATTCAAAACTTTTTCACTCAGTCTGTCCATAACATATTGTATCACTTTCTCCACATCCATCACTTTCTCCACACTCATTTCGTCATTGCGAAAATAATTTATCTTTCGCCCAATTCTTCTCATTATTCTTAATGTAATAAATTACGGTTTTTAATTTCTTTTCATCAGTAATAATTTCATCATAATATCTTTCTTGCCATACAAAAAACAATTTTCTTTTATTTACTTCTCTTTTAACGGATGATTTAAATTGTTTAATTAAATTTGGAATTAATTGATTTGATTTTTTATTTAATCTTGAATAATAGTCCGGATGGTTGTTGTGCCCATAATTTATCATCGTTACTTTTCGATTATCTTGTAGAGACGCACGATCGTGCGTCTCTTTTGTCATATTAATATTGTCGACTGTTATCAATCTATTGTCTAAGTTTGTTGAATTATTAATTCCATCATCCATTATTTTATTTTTTAATAGAGACGCACGATCGTGCGTCTCTACATGGAATAGAATATGCACGTGATTTGGCATAATTGTCCATTCCACCAACCGAATGTTAAAAAAATGTTTAGGAATATCCAAAATACATTGCTTACAGATTAATCCAGTCTCTTTCAATTCAATTTTTCCATTTACAATTCTTCCTAAGAAATTATTCTTATTATAAGTACCAATGGTTATAAAATAATCACCAGTCCGGGAATAATTCCAACCTTTTAAACGACTGGTTTCAATCTTGAATTTGTCAGCAAACCGTACCATAAACAAATTTTACAATACAAGCTTTCTATTTATTCTTTACCATTTCCCATCAACTTCTTATTTTATTTCTCTCCCTCCATCACCTTCTCCACACTCCACTTAATCTTCTTATCCCCGATCCATTTATAAAGAGCCCCACCTTCACGGGCAATATAATCGACAAACAATATCCCATCCAAATGTTCTCCTTCGTGTTGGAAAGCAATCGCTTCAATTCCTTTAAATACAGCACTTTTACGAACCAACTTTCCTTTTTCAATTTCATCCCAAGATGCTTTTACTCCCAAATATCTTTTGACCACTCCAAACAAATTCGGAAAAGACAAACATCCCTCTAAAAATTCCTCCTGTTTGCCATCGTCAAATATCATCATTGGCTTGATTCTCTCACCCATGTAAGTCTCTATTTTGGGATTGATAAATACCTTCATTTGCTTTTTATTGCCAAGCAGTAGTCCAAACATTCGTCGATTCATTCCGATTTGTACTGCCGCTAATCCAGCCGCATGATTTTTTTCCATGGCCAACATCTCCTCCAAATCAGCCACATCTTTTATCAATTTAGCATCGACAGTCTCGATAAGTTTTGTCTTGATTCTCAAAATTTTGTTAGGATAGGTCACAATCTTCCGCATATTTATATTATAATCGATTCATGACACCTTTGGTATTTTTTGGTTCATCCGAATATTCCCTTATCGTCTTGGAAAGATTATTAACTTTATCTCAATTTAAGGTGGTTTTAGTCGTTACCAAGACCGACAAACCCTTTGGCCGCGACAAAATTATTACCCCCAATCCGGTCGCTAAATTTGCCGCCGAGCACCAGCTCAACTTAATTCAAATCGAAGTTTTTGATGAAAATTGTAAATTGAAAATTAAAAATTACCAAGCAGAACTTGGTCTCTGTGTCGCTTTTGGACCGCCTTTCTTCGATCAGGAAATGATCGACACTTTTCCCAAAGGCATCGTCAATATCCATCCATCTCCTCTGCCAAAATATCGTGGTGCTACTCCGGGTGTATGGCAGATAACTAACGGGGAGACTACCTCGGCAGTAACTTTTTTTAAAATAGATCAATTGCCCGACCACGGCCCCATTATCGCCCAGATTCCGTTTGAAATTTCATCATCTGACACGAGTGACACTTTCTATCGCCGCGCCTTCACCGTTGCCTCAAACCACCTCGATTCTCTGTTATTAACCGAAAGTCACCCCCAAGACGAATCTCAAAAATCTTATTATCCCAAATTAGTCAGAAATATGGCTCAAATTGACTGGTCATGGAGTCCCGAAAAAATCGAACGCTTTGTCCGAGCCATGAATCCTTGGCCCATTGCCTGGACCAATGTGTTTGATAAAAACAACAAAAATACCAAAATTAAAGTGATTTCCGCAAAGATAATTGATGGAAAAATTGAATTCGAAAAAGTCGTACTTGATGGCAAAAAAGCTACTTTTTGGTCAGAAATAAAATCACACTACTTCATCAACACATCACCGATAAACTAGCATATAATACCTATCTTTTGGCAATACAATTATTTCCGCAAAAAAATATTTTTTAAAATCATCATGATATTTTATACTTAAAATGTATGTAAACAGCCTACAAACAGGCGTTTTTAATTTTGACAATTTATCTATAATTCTCTTTAATTTTAAGTAAAGGAGGAATACAAAAACTATGGCAGTAAAAAAGAAAGCAAAAAAAGTCGTCAAGAAAGTGGCTAAGAAAAAAGTAGCTAAAAAAGTTGCTAAGAAAAAAGTAGCTAAAAAAGCAAAAAAGAAATAATTGACGTCAGATATTTCAAAAACGGTACCCTAAACAAGTGCCGTTTTTTGATTCACTTCTCGTTTGAGACTCTTCAGGCATTTACTACAAAAATATCCGCCAACCTTACCCTCGCCTACAGTCAAACTAACTTTATGAATGTTAGCCTTAAATGTTCGAGCGGTTCGATTTTGGGCATGTGATCGATTGCGACCAACAGTTGTTCCCTTATTACATAAACTACATGTTCTACTCATGGGATATACTATATCATGGATTTTAATCTTTTCCAAAGCCTAGTTTTTGGCCTTTGTTTGATCGTGGCTATCACGATTCACGAGTTTTCCCATGCTTTTGTCGCCGATCACTTTGGCGATCCGACTCCCCGCTCGTATGGCCGAGTTAGTCTCAATCCGCTCCGTCACCTTGACCCGCTCGGTACCATTATGCTCATTTTTTTCAAATTTGGCTGGGGCAAACCCGTTCCTATTGATCCATATAATTTAACAAAACGTGAAGAAATGATGGTTGCTTTTGCCGGTCCTGTCAGCAATTTAATTTTGGCATTTATTTTCGCCATTACTTTTCGTTTTTTTCCAAACATTTTTATTTATATTTTTATAGAAACGAATATAGTTTTGGCCGTTTTCAACTTACTTCCGATACCTCCACTTGACGGTTCCAAAATATTTTTAAATCTTTTGCCCGAAGAACAATCTGCTGAGTGGGAAAAAGCCTTCGATCAATACGGCCTGATAATATTAGCGGTACTTTTATTTTTGCCACTTGGCGGCACAAATATTATCAGCTTTATCATTAGCCCGATTATTTCTTTTTTGATGACTTTGCTACTAGGTCATTAACTGCAGCCAACATTTCTTTAACTTCCGTTTCCGTCATTCCATGTCCATACGCCCCCTGGCCAATAGTTTCCATATCAGCCGCAAAACAACCCATACAATGAAAACCATAGTCCATAGTTAGTGTTTCTGCCACTTCTGGATATTTCTCCACTATCTCCGATATCATTGTTTTTTTTGTTATGTATTGTTTTGTCATATAGTCTCTAATTTAATATTTTTTAATTCGTTTACAAAGCTATTCTCGATTTTATTCCAGACATTTCTAATTTCGCATTGAGCTTGTCTTGCACACTCCTCGCCTTTACCCAAACATTTGACCATATGTTTGTTTTCACCCAATGCCTCCAACAAATCATATACAGTCTTTTTATTCCAGCCCTTGATTAAATAATACCCGCCAGCTTTACCTTCCTTACTTTCCACAATTCCCGCACTTTTCAAAGCCATCGCCAACTGACCCAAAAATCTATATGGTAATTTTAGTTTTTTGGCAACTTCAGCTAATGATATAGTTTTACCGTCATTCTTGGCCAAAAACGCAATCAAGATGATACTATATTCAACTTTTTTTGGAATCGTAATCATGCTACAATTATATCATCCTACCCAGGGCGATCTTTAAGAAGGTGTTTTTTCTAGCTAAACTTCAAAAATGGGAGGCGCGTCCTCAAAAGCTTCGGCCTATCAGGCAGTTTCCCACCACGTTTTATAGCGTGGAAAAGCCACTATTGAAGCAACGCCCTCGGTGGGGTAATATCTTTTTCTATTCTTTCCAAAATCATCGGTAAACTTTTTTTGTTATTGTCAGCCTCTAATTTTATTTCTTTTGCACATTTACTGTTATATTTTTTCGGATTAGCGAGATATTTCAACAAAAAATTTTCCGCCTCCCCCATACTTTCTTTCACCCATCCCAATTTCTTTTCCCTAATCAAATCAATATTTCCGTCTTCCTGTCCTCCGATATGAGTTATCGCTACAAATGGTTTTTGGGCCGCCACCACATCAAAAAGAAAATTTGGTCCGGCTTTTCCAAAAACAATATTTACTTCTGCCAGAACTTCAGCCATGTTTTCAATCCACCCCAAACATTTGATTTGAACCAAATTATCTTTTTTTAGTTTTTTAAACAACTCAATATATTCATTAACCATTGAATAAGCCAACTTATCCGTTCCGGTATTAAAAATAATTTTACATTTATTTTTCACCGCCATTAATATCGGCAACAATCTAATCAACGAGTTTGTCCCTAGGCTACCTCCACCAACAAATACCACCGGCCTTTCATTTTTAATTTTTAATTTATTCTCATACATTTCCTCTCTCGTCCACCAGCCAGTTTTCAAAATTTTATCTTTATCAATTCCATACTTAACTCCTAAATCAGCACACACTTGGTCGTATACCAAATGTAAATCCGCCCCTTTTACAAATCCCAAAGGGTTTGTCGTCCACGGATCCGCCACTACTGTCCACAGTTTAAAATTGGCATCAGATTTGTTTCGCCATCGGGTCAAAGAATGGCTATGAAAAAAATGGGCAGAAATTATCAGATCCGGCTTGTATTTATCGACAATCTTTTTGGGAGTTTGAGTATCTCTGTCAATTGCCTCCAAACACATCTCTCTCAAGATATCGTTCTCCATCATGACATTCGACAATCTGTTTGATAGTGGCATATAGCGATACAAAAACACATAAAAATCAGTCATCAGTTCCGAAAAAGCCATTTTTACTTCGGCATACTCGACCACATAATTTTCTTTGGCTTCGTTTTTTTTCAAGTATGAATATATTGCCTTAGCAATCGACCTATGCCCCCAGGGCAAATCATCCGTTAGCACCAGTATTCGTTTTTTCTTCACGTCTTATTATAACTAAAATTGCTATAATATCTCACCACTTGCCTGAATAGCTCAGTTGGTAGAGCAGCTGTTTTGTAAACAGCAGGTCGTCAGTCCGAATCTGACTTCAGGCTCCATTTTCTGGTATATAAACATGCCCTTCGACCGGCAAGCCTTTAGTCGCCATCTGTATTGCCAATTCTTTTTTTCTTTCCTCAGGTAAATCTATCGGCACAACAATTCGATACCACACCCCATCAACATGTTGCTCGCCCAAAATTTGGAATTTATCCAAATCAATTCCCACCATTTATTTTACATCTATTTTCTTCAATACTTCCAGCCCCAAATAAGCGCACTTTTTGCGACTCGAAGTCAATTCTATTCCCATCATTTTTTCAATTTCCTCTCCCGACATTTTCTTGACCTCGGACAATTTCTTGCCAATAACTACATCCAGCAGCATATCTACTGCCGCCATCGAAATAGCACAACCGCCGCCCTCAAATTTGGCATCAATAATTTTATCTTTTTCAATTTTGGCAAATATCTTTAGGCTATCACCACATGTCATATTCACTTCCCCAGCCTCAATTCCACCCTCAAGTTTTCCCCGATGATTCGGATTTTGATAATGATCCAGGATTATTTCTTTATAAATGTCGTCCATACTGTCTTCAAACCTTTAATCAACTCACCAATATCCTCTTTGGTGTTAAACACTCCTACACTTGCCCGGACTGTCCCCGTTTCTATTCCATATTTCGTATGCAAAGGCATAGCACAATGATGTCCCGCCCGGACACAGACTCCAAATTCCTGTCCCAAAATGTCCGCCATATCATGTGATGTTCCGATCATTTTATTATCCGAATACATTGACACTACCCCGATTCTATTCTCACCTTTTCCCTGTCCTAAAATTTTCAGCCACTCAATTTTTTCAATTTCATCAATCAAATAATCAGTCAGCTCTTTTTCGTGCCTGACAATATTTTCCATTCCAAAATCGTTAATAAAATCAACCGCGGCTCCAAGTCCAATTACCTCTCCAATCGGTGGCGTCCCTGCCTCAAACTTTTCCGGCCCATCTGCCCAAGTCGACTCAGTTGTTGATACAGTTTTTATCATTCCCCCACCAAATTTTACCGGCTGCATAACTTTTTGTCTTTCTGCCTTAGCATAGAGTACCCCGACTCCGGTCGGTCCATACATTTTGTGGCCAGAAAATGCATAAAAATCGCAATCAAGATCAGTTACATCCACCTTCACATGTGCCACCGCCTGAGCACCATCCACCACCACAATTATTTCCGGATTAATTTCTCTTGCCTTCTTAATGCTACTTTTTATATCATATATTTGTCCAAATACATTTGACACATGAGTAATGGCCAGTATTCGCGTATTTTTATTTACTTCAAATTTTATATTTCCTAATTGTTGCCATGGCACAAAATTTGAATGATGTGCTTCTATTTCCACTGCTATTTCATCATCTTTTTTGATATTCAAACTTCTCGCTACTAAATTAATCGAATCAGTTGTCCCGCTGGTAAATATAATTTCTGATAAAGATTTTGCGCCAATAAATTTGGACACTTTTCCCCGAACTTTTTCATACTCTTCCGTTGCCCGTTCCGACATAGGGTATAGTCCCCGATGAATATTCGCCGGATACTGCTCATAATATTCCATCATTTTATCCAACACCGCTTTTGGTTTTGGTGTCGTCGCCGCATTATCAAGGTAATGCAAATTTGATTTATTTTTATTATTTATCATTTTATTAAGTCCCTCTTTTTCGAAGAGGGATTTAGGGAGATTTAATTTAAAAAAGCTTTAACTATTAATTCTATCGCTTTTTGTCGGCTTAGTCCTCGACTCATTAAATAAAATAACTGTTCTTCATCCACCCGTCCAATTGAGGCCGAGTGTGAAGCCTTAACATCGTTACTCTCAATCTCCAATTCCGGCTTCACCGTCGCCCGTGAATTTTTTCCCAAGAGCAATACTTTAAATTTCAAAAAAGCATTAATTCCGCTAACGTTTTTGGCAATTTTTATTTTACCTTTGGCATTAAATTCACCACCTTCTTCCACCACCGCTCTTATCTCTACCAACCCCTCCTGCCCCACCTTGTCATATATCCATACCTCATCAAAATTAATTTTTTGACCCTTTTTAACTAAGTGGTTCATCCAACGCTCCCTTCCATTTGCATATTAATTAATCGGTTTAATTCTACACTGTATTCCATTGGTAACTCTTTGGCGATAGGCTCAATAAAACCATTGATGATCATCGCTTCGGCTTCATGTTCTTCAAACCCTCGACTCATCAAATAAAATAGTTGCTCTTCGCCAATTTTACTCACCGTTGCTTCGTGTTCCAATGTTACTTCACTTTCGTAAATTTTATTTGACGGAAACGTATCAGATGCCGAAAAATTATCCATGATTAAAGCATCGCAAACCACCTTACTTCTGGCATTTATTGCTCCAGGCACCATCTGTACTAGTCCACGATAACTAGCCCGACCACCATCAAAACTAATTGATTTTGACAACACTCTTGAAGTTGTCTCCGGCGCCAAGTGAATACATTTAGCCCCGGCATCCAAGTGCTGACCTTTTCCGGCTACCGCCACAGACAAAATTTCTCCGTGTGCCCTTCTTCCTGCCAACACCACAGCCGGATATTTCATAGTTATTTTACTACCCAAATTACCATCAATCCATTCCATTATTCCGTCTTCTTCTACCTTGGCTCGCTTTGTTACCAAGTTATATACATTTTTGGACCAATTTTGAATAGTTGTGTAGCGGCATCTAGCTCCTTTTTTGACAAATATTTCCACCACGGCCGCATGCAGTGAGTCAGTTGAATAAATTGGTGCTGTGCACCCTTCAACGTAGTGAATAAATGCCCCCTCATCAACAATTATCAGCGTTCTCTCAAACTGCCCCATATTGGCCGTATTGATTCTAAAATAAGCCTGTAACGGCAAATCAACTTTTACCCCTTTTGGTACATATATAAATGATCCGCCCGACCACACTGCACTGTTTAACGCCGCAAATTTATTATCTCCCGGTGGTATCAGTTTACCGATGTATTCTTTGACAAGCTTCGGATATTTAGCCAATGCTTCGTCCATCCCGCAAAATATAATTCCCTGATCCGACAGTCGTTTTAACAAACTGCCATAGACCACCTCTGATTCATATTGCGCCTTAACTCCACCCAAATATTGTTTTTCTGCTTCGGGTATTCCTAGGCGGTCGTAAGTATCTTTGATTTCTTTAGGTACATCACTCCATTCTTTTTCAGTTTTGTCAGTCGCTTTGACAAAATAATGAATATTGTCAAAAATAATTGTCGATAAGTCTGCTCCCCAAGTTGGCATCTCTTTTTTGACAAATTGTTCGTATGATTTCAATCTGAATGTCGTCATCCACAATGGCTCCTTCTTCATTGTCGAAATTTTTAAAACCACTTCTTGGCTCAAACCTTCTTGTGATTTATACACATAATTCTCCGGCATCGAAAAACCATATTTATAGTCATCTTTTATCATTTGTTTTCAAATCCGGTATTTTCTATCCGGTCAACTAAACTACTATCCCCCGACTCTTTGACCAGTCCTGCCTCCATTACATGCACTCGATCTACTTTGATATATTTAAGAATTCTGGAATAATGGGTAATGATGATTACTCCAATCTTTTTTACCTTAGCCACTTTGGCCACTGTCAGGGCAATTTTTTTCAAAGCATCGACATCCAATCCCGAATCAATCTCATCCAAAATGACATACTTTGGATTAGATACGAGCAGTTGAAGAATTTCCATTTTTTTCTTTTCTCCACCCGAAAATCCGTCATTCAATCCTCGTTTTAACAAATCCAAGTTTAAATCCAGTGCTTTAGCTTGTGTCTCAATCCATTCACGAAATTCAATAATATTCGTTTTATTTTTGTTTCTTTTTTTATAAATCTGCCACAAAAAAGAAGTTGATCCTAGTCCCGGTACCGCTGCTGGATATTGATTCGCCAAAAATATTCCTAACTCTGCCCGTTCGTTTGGCGCCAGATCATTTATCTTGGTTTTATCAACTTCGATCTCACCCTCAGTAATTTTATATTTAGGGTGCCCCATTAAGGTAAACGCCAATGTCGACTTACCACTACCGTTTTTGCCCATTATCGCCGTTACTTCTCCCGGTTTTATGGCCATGTCAATCCCCCTTAAAATCTCCTTTCCTTCCACTGATACGTGCAAATTGTTTATTTTAATCATACTCCTACTATTTTAGTAAGAGTACACTCTTTTTACAAGCACTAAGATATTCTTTCCAAACGATACCTTCCCAAGGTTCTCAACCCGTCCATATCTACAATTATCAATGAAGAATGTGGCTTCCGCCCTTGTCTTCCATCCTCTGCCTGCTCACACTCTTCCATTTTTATAAATTCTTCGTTTATTATTAACCGACGGTGCCCACCTGTTACCAACTCTACAACTTTAGGTAATACTTTATCGATGATTACTTCTGCCATGTTAACTAAATAATAATTGTTAAACCTATATGCGAAATATATCACAAACATAATATATTGTATAATATGTCATATGGATAAAAAAACTCCAGAAATGCAGAAACAGATTAAAGACAAATTTATTCTCCCCCCTCCGACGCCACTAACTAAGGAACAAATCAAATCATTTCAAGAATATTTTAAGAATAGTTCAAAACGAACTGTTCTTCTACCAATCGGATTAGATGTAAATATCGATGAGTGTCGCGAATATCGCTGAGCCTGGAAAGGAATTCATCCCTGCGTACGCTAGGACAAGCCCTAATATTTCTAAACCTACAAGTTTTATGGATGAAAAGTTAAGGGTCGTGTATTTATATCATACAAAACAGGCGTCAATCCATATCCAAAGCGATCATCCTTAGTCACAAGTGCTTGGCCACGAGGGGCATCGGGTAAAATTACATTTGTAATTACTCCGGGAACCACCTGTAATCGTTTTAAATCACCACGATTAAATTCGCCACTTTTGTTGATTCTAACAAACACAGTTAATTCCATATGCGAAATATATCACAAATAATACAAATATCCTTAATTAACTTGGTCAGTATCGGTAAGGCGGAGAGGACAGGAGTCGAACCTGCATGCCATTGCTGGCGCTTGTTTTCAAAACAAGTTCCTTACCATTCGGAGCACCTCTCCATAAGCACCATCGAATTATAACAAAATTTGCTACAATATCTGTTACCGCCTGGATAGCTCAGTTGGTAGAGCATCCCCTTGGTAAGGGGAAGGTCAAGGATTCAAGTTCCTTTCCAGGCTCAAATAATCAATAAAGTCTAATTTTATCTTCCCACCACTTTTCCCACCACAATCGACAACACACTCATCACGATTGACGCGATCAATGTTGTCGTAAACGACTCACTTCGTACACCTGGTACTACTTTTAGTGCCAATTGCATCACCATCGCATTTATTATCAATGTAAATAATCCCAAAGTTAGGATATTTATTGGTAATGTCAACAAAAACAAAATTGGTTTGACCAATATATTAAATAGTCCCAATACTAAAACAAGCACTAACGCTCCCATAAAACTTTCTACTACAAATCCAGGGACAAGATAAGCCGTCACCAAAATAACCAAAGCTCTCAATATCCAGCTTGTTAATATTTCCATATAATATTATATCCTTATTTAATGATATTGATAATTGTCAGCCTGCTGGCGACAGTCTACGTCGCTTATAGCGCTATCAGATCACTTTTTGCTCGGAAAATTTCTGTAGATCTTTTGGCAGCCTTTGCCCTAGTTGTCTCCGAACTCCATGGTGAGTGGCAATCAGCCACCTTCATTAGCTTAATGATAATTTTTGCCAAATTATTTTCCATTTACACCGATAACAAAGCCCGCACCAGCATTCAAAGTCTTTTAAAACTCAAACCTCTCACCGCCAAAATTAAAATAAAAAACAAAATCATTGAAGTCGGTATAGATCAAATTCAAAAAAACCAAATAGTGGTCGTCGAAAATGGTCAACGAATTGCTGTCGATGGTACAGTCATGAGCGGCTTTGCCTCTATCGACCAATCCTCACTCACCGGTGAATCCCTTCCGGTTGCCAAAAAAAAGGGCGACACAGTATTTAGTTCAACCCTAAACATTTCCGGTACTTTGTTTGTCAAAGCCGACAAAGTTGGCGCTGATACTAATTTTGCCAAAATTATAAAATTGATGGAAGAAGCCCAAAACCAAAAAGTCGGCATGCGTTCAGTCGTCGACAATTTTACTACTTGGTATATTTTAGCTACCGCTTTTGTTTCTCTTTTAATTTATCTTTCTACTCACAACATCAACTTAGTTTTATCTATTTTGTTGGTTACCTGTGCCGACGATATCGCTGTCGCCATTCCCCTCACCTACATGGCTGGCATTGCCAAAGCCGCCTCTCGAGGCATTATTATCAAAGCTGGAATATATCTAGAAGCCTTAGATAAGGTCAAAACTATCATTGTCGACAAGACCGGCACTCTCACCAATGGCCAAATCAAAGTCCTTCATTTAATCACTTTTAATAAGTTTGGCCCGAGTGATGCTATCCAAATCAGCAGTTCTCTCGCTTCCATTTCATCACATCCTATTTCCAAAGCCATTGTCCAGTACGGTCAATCACACCATTTTCATCCCCTTTCGTTTAGCAAATATCAAGAAATACCCGGCAAAGGAGTCGATGCTCACGACAACCATCAACATCAATATTTATTGGGCAATTTAAAATTAATTCATGACAAACACATCCCTGTTTCGGCCGCTAATTTAGTTCAAATCAACCAAATCGAATCGGAGGGTCACAATATCGTTATTGTAGCCAAAGACAACCAAATTGTCTGTCTAATTGGGCTTGGCGACCATCTTCGTCTCGGCGTCAAATCAGCCATCAATAAACTACATCATATTGGCATCAAAAATATAGTTATGTTAACTGGCGACAATTCCGTAGTTGCCAAAGATATTGCCACTCAAATCGGCATTACCGAATATTACGCTTCCTTGTTGCCTCAAGACAAATTAAAATTTATCAAAAAACTTCCCCCAAACAATGGTTCTGTTGCCTTCGTTGGTGATGGTGTCAATGATACTGCCGCCCTCGCTCAAGCTGATGTTGGTATTGCCATGGGCGGTATCGGCTCTGATGCTGCCATCGAGTCAGCTGATATGACTTTAATGGACGACAATTTCAATAAAATCTACGAATCAATTCATCTTAGTCGCGAAGTTAGAAAAATCGTATATCAGGACTTTGTTATCTGGGGTACTGTAAACTTAATTGGATTATTATTAGTATTTATTTTTCAAATACCTCCCAAAACAGCCGCAGCATACAATTTTGTCACTGATTTTCTTCCATTATTAAATTCTATCCGCCTCTTTCGTTACAACACCTCCCGTTAATCTGCTAATCTAAAACATGCACCGACAAAAACATCGCAATACATTTTTCCTGATACTTTGTGCTGTCGTATTTATTGTTTTTTCTCAAACTCCCTATTTTTATTATTTCAACAACTATCTAGACAAAATTCCTTTACTTGCGGCCGTTATTGCCGGAGTTTTTTTTGCCTCTACTTTTACTGCCATCGCCGGGGGTATGATAATAATCCATTTGGCAGTATCCATGAACCCTTTTTTGATAGTTGCCCTCGCCGGTCTTGGCGCAGTTGCCTTTGATACTTTTATATTTCTCTTTTTTCGACATCATGTCAGCCATGAAGTCAATCTAATTTATCAAGAAATTAATCATCACAGCCACCTAAAAAAACTCGTTCATACCAAATATTTTGGCTGGACCTTACCCGTACTTGGAGCGTTGATCATCGCCTCCCCTTTTCCTGATGAACTTGGAGTCAGTTTGTTGGGGTTATCTCAAACCAGTCTCTTTCGATTTTTACTTATATCCACCGCTTCTCATCTTTTTGGAATTGGCAGTGTGGTGATGGTATCATTAGGTGTTAATGTTTAAATTCCCTTCATGAATATCCAAATCATCGGTGATAACTTTAACGTCTCATTAAGTACCAAAAAATTGGTCGAAGAAAAAATTGGCAATCGTCTCGATAAACTATTAGTTCACTTCTCCACCGAGATGCACAACGCTTTAATTCGAATTCAAAAAGATAAACTTAAGAATTTTATGGTTAATTTTGACATGAATCTCCCCGGCAAAGAACATGTTTATGCCCAAACTACTCACAAAATACTCGAATCAGCCCTAATCGATTTAGAACAACAAGTTGAAAAACAAATTCAAAAATATAAAAATCAACTATAATGATTCCTTTGTTTTATCAATTATTAGAGGCTTATCACCCAGCTCCTGCTTATTCCACTGCTATAACCATGGTGGCCACTCCCACCCCTAGTAATGTTCTTGGTGTTTCGGCTGACCCGGTGACATATATACCTCAAAATATTGGTGGCGAGGGCCGGCTTTATACCATTGCCGTTTTGGGAGATTCAATGATCCAAACCTTGGGCGAAAATTTGCCGGCTCTGCGAAAATCTTTACAACAATATTTCCCCAATCATGCCTTTAACCTTCTAAACTTCGGTACCGGTAGTCAAAATATTGAATATGGTCTTAATACAGAACTTCCCAGCGTCTATCCACAAAACCCCGATATTGTCATTGTCGAGTCATTTGCCTACAACAACTTTGGCAATACCGAAAGCGGTATCAATCGTCATTGGCTGACATTAGGCGCTATTACCACCACTCTCAAACAAAAATTGCCTCATGCCAAAATAATAATTGCCGCTACCATTGCTCCCAACTCAATTGTTTTTGGAAACGGTATCAAAAATCTAAATTTTACAGCCTTGGAAAAATTAGAAAAAACTTCCACCACCAAATTGTATCTGGAAAACACTGTCAACTTTGCCAACTCCATGGGTTTCCCTCTAGCTGATGCATATCATTTAAGTTTATTTGGCAACGAAGGCTCAAAGGAACTTATCAATCCAGGCGATAACCTCCACCCTTCAGCCACTGGCGCAGCCTTATTTTCCGACGTCATTGCCGATACTATTTCCCGCAATAAATTGTTGGATTGATCCAATCGCTTTTGCCATACAAATATAGCACGTTGCCTTATTTCGCGTTTTGCTTTAAAATAACCCCATGGCTAAAGCAAAAAAAACACCACGTATTTTAGTTGCTCTTTGTTGCGCAGTTTGCGGTGCTCAAAACTATTTGAGTGAGAAAAATAAAACCAACACTCCCGACAAACTAAAATTCAACAAATATTGTAATTGGTGCAAGAAAACAACCGAACACAAAGAAAGCACCAAATTAAAGTAATGTCTTCACTCGAAAACATTTACATTTCTCCACTTGAACTCTGTAACTTGTCATGTCTATATTGCTACACCAACAAGACAAAAACAATTTTAACCAACAATCAGATCCTCCAATTCATCGCCAATTATAAAAAATTAGTCGATCTAAAATCTATAATTTTTTGTGGTGGCGAAGTTTTTACTCTCCCTAAATTCACCGATCTAGTTAACGATCTTCTTTCCCGAAATATTTTTATCTCAATAATAACTAACGGCACTATCGACAAATTAGCCGAAATCTCCGATCCAAAAAATTGCCAGCTGATTGTCTCTTTTGACGGGCCCCAAAATATCCACGATCAAAACCGAGGTATCGGTAATTTTGCCAAATCAAAAGCCTTTGTCAAAAAAGCTCTAAAACTCGGATTTCCGGTTGAAATCTTCTATTTAATTACCGCCGAATCTTATCCTTTCAAAGATAAATTAAATATATTTGATCAACACATCACCTATTTAACCGATCGCCTAGGCTCACTAACCACCGATCAAGTCAAAGACATTCGTCAAAATTATTCTTGTTATCCTCCTCAAGATTTTCATTGCAATATCTTATCTTTGCAGTCAGATGGAAAATTTTACGGCTGTTGCGAATCCCAAAAATCCATCGGCTCACTAACTGATCCACTCAAAAAAACCATCGATAAATTTTCTCAAATTAGTCATTTAAAATGCTATGACCCCACCTTCCATTGCCACCTTACTTAAAACTACTCGTCAATATTTCTGGTCCAAAGACTTTATCGAGGTCGAAATCCCCTATTTAAATTCTTCCCTTCCGCTTGAACCAAATCTTTATACGTTTAAAGTAAAAGACTGGTATCTCCCAGCATCTCCCGAATTTGCTCTTAAAGCATTTCTAGCCGAAAATCATCAAAATTGTTTTAGTATCGCTCATTGTTTTCGCGACCTTGAAAGTACTAGTCCCTGGCACACTCCCGAATTTTTAATGCTCGAATTTTATTTGGTTAATCAAAATCTTTTTGATTTAAAAAAGTTGACCCAAGACTATATTTCTCAATTTTTAAACATTCAATTTACTGATTTTGTCTTGCCAGCTACTTTACCCGACAACGAACCAGATTTTAATCAATACTTTCTGAACGACATCGAGCCAAAACTTTCTTTGGACAAAGCCGTGTTCGTTACTGGCTATCCCGCTTTTTTGTCCCCGTTAGCTAATTCAGAACCTCGCGACGTTAACAATTTTTTTGAAGCATTGAACGTGGGCAATCCACATTCACCGCGAGAAAAAAAATTGTTAACAAGCAAGAGGTTCGAGATATATATCAACGGTATCGAAATTGCCAATGGTTGCGAGGAAAATCGTAATGCTGACTCAATACGTAATTCATTTTTAGCCGAACAAAAATACCGCCAAAAAAATAATCTTCCTACTCATTCCATCTCCCAAGAATTTATTAACAATTGCGCCGCCCTTCCTCCCTGTTGCGGCATCGGCCTCGGTCTTGATAGACTGTGTAAATTAATTAACCAATAGTATGCCTCTCGACTCTAATCCAAATCCAGCCAAACCTCTTGAAAAAAGATTCGCCACCACAGCCGAAATGCAATTTATTAACTTAACCGATAAACTTATTCAGGAAAACTCAGATCTTATAAAAGCCAACCAAGAGCTAGACAATGAAGCCATTATTGATCCTCTTACTGGTCTTTATAATCGTCGTTTTCTTGCACAGCAGTTAGAAATATTTTCTACAGATAGAGAGATAAATTCAGTCACCGTCGTCATGTGCGATGTCGATAAATTTAAAGAATTTAACGACACAAAAGGTCATCCTGCTGGTGACGGATTACTTCAATTTATCGCTCACAAGATCATTGAAACTGTTCGTGCTGGCGACATCCCCGCTCGTTATGGTGGAGACGAATATATAATACTTTTAAAAAATCTTTGCAAACCTGACGAAGTCGAACATTTTACAGCTCGTCTTCATACTGCACTCAATAGTTCTGACGGATCAGTTACCATCGGGTATTCAACCGTAAATCGAGTTGGAAATGACCCAATAGACATGGTTAAAGCAATCGAATTGGCAGACAATAATTTATATCAAAAAAAGAATAGTGTAAAATTTAACATATGACCGAAACCAAAAAAAATACTCTCGTCAAAGCCCCTCAAAAACCCTTTACTCCTGTTTTTCAAAAGCCAGTATTTAATAAACCATTTTTTAACACCAAACAAAAAAGTTTTAGTACCGCGTTTAGAACCCAAAGCAAGGGTGGTGGAGGCAAATAGTATCAAAAAATTTTATCTCTTATCATTTTTGGTAATTTTTTTAGGCTCACTTTTGTATTTATTACCAACCATCGCCGATTATTTGACTTTCCAAGATCCGATTGATCCGGCAGTTTTGGGAGACACGGTCACTCTACCAAACGATACCGTCAGAAGAATCGAAGTCGATCTAACTACTCAAAAACTCTATGGTTTTGAAAACAATCGAAAAGTTTTTGACTTTACCATATCTTCCGGCACCTGGAATCGCACCCCTACTGGCACTTTTAAAGTTTGGACCAAGGTCAGATCACAAAAAATGTCCGGTGGTTCCAAAGAGCTTGGTACCTATTACTATTTGCCCAATGTTCCTTATATTTTGTTCTTTTACAACGACAAAGTCGCCAAAAAAATGGGTTACAGTCTCCATGGCACTTATTGGCACAACAATTTTGGTGTCCCCATGAGTCATGGCTGTATTAATATGCGTACTCCGGATGTTGCTCAAATTTACGAATGGGCTCAAGTTGGCACCACTATCACCATCTACGGCAAATACAACCCCACTCTCGCCAAAAAATAGCTATTTAGTGGTATAATTCTTCTACATGACGATTTCCACCAGCAATTTTAAAGTAGGAAGTTTCCTAATTGACTCCGATCAAATTTACAAAATCACCAAGATAGCCGACGGTCGGCTATATTACATTCCAGCCAATACAAAAGGACACCATCCCACTGTCACCGGCTCTATTCCCGAAGCTAACGCCATTTCTGCCGGATTTAGACCACTAATTAGTACCAAAGAAGTTGAGCGTTTTTTTGTTGAGCTCTCCAAAGCCAAAAAAAGTCTCGAAATAATCGATTCCAAATATTATAAAGATTTGACCAATCCCAACGATCCTTTCAAAACCATCCCTCTTTTAAAACAGCTATGGATCGGCAAAAATCAAGTTAACGTCAATTTCTCTGGTAGCAACCGCGACGCCTTAGAAAATATTCTACTTCATCTTTCCTACGAATTTTCTCTGGTCACCAAAAAATCAGTCGAATTAATGCGTAAAAAAATCATCGCTTCCCTGTCCCGAAAATAATCGCTGTGGCTGTCCCATCGACTCCAATTCCAACGTAATTCCATCGGTTGTTGACCTGATTATCGTCATGTGGTTTATCTCCCGCATATATCCATTCAATTAAGTGGACTCCTTCCATTTTGTATCCAAAGCTAATGTTTTCACCCAACCAGGTAAATCCCAATTTTTCAAAACCATTTTCGTTGTCCAAAAAATTTTGAAAACCTTTGTGTCCATCTACATTTTTTATTCCGTTTAAGTAAACAGCTCTGTTATGGGCATATTCTGCTAATTTTTCATTCCATGTCAGTATTTGCGACCCTCTCCTCACTCGATATTCGTTCAACGCTTCCAATATTTCCTTAGGTGTCCCCATCCGCGCATCATCTTTTATTTTCATTGTCCATGTCGTTTCGTTGACTTGTTTTGCCACTCCCCAGGGAGATGTATCTCCGACTTTAGTTGGTATTACCTTAATTATTTTTTTAGTCGGTACTGTCATCAAAGTCACGGTTGGCGATGGCAAAATCGCTGTTGGGATATTCCGGCTAAATTCAATTTCATATCCAGCTTGAGGATCCAATATTTTAGTATTAAACCAACTCGATATCCAGGCAACTATCAGTGCTAACCAGTTCATTACTTATTCTACCTCGCCACAGTTCTCATTATTACTCTAACCCCATCAATACTCGACTGCATTGGCAGGCCACCACTGTGTATTATATCCAGTGGATCCTGTTCACTTAAATCTACTCTAACTTCGACCATTTTAGTCAGATCTTGAGGATGTCTATATCTACGCAATAATATTCCGTCAGTTAACACTCTCTTTGCAATTGCATCATTTGGTATCATTTGTTCAGATTCAGCCGTCTGCCATGCCAAAAATGACAATGAAGGTCCGACTTGACGATATTGCACCACTTTCTTTTCTTCTGCCATTTAGCATATTATACACCTGACTTTTTGTTCAAATATTTTTTTTGTACCTGATTTTCTAATTTGAAATAATGCCAAACGTAAGCTGAAAGCAGAATTCCCATTGGCAATCCCACCACACCTAATAATAAATTCTGATAAATAATTGCCGCTACATCAACAATTACAAAACAAACAGCTACCGTCATAGTCACCAATAAGTGTATCAATCGTTCATGCTGTAAATCCCTCAGCTTCATTATGTTATAATAACACCTACTACATATGTCGGAGTTTGTACGTATCAAAGTCGACAAAATAAATTGCCCCGGACTAAAAGAAGCGGCTCAAGATGCACTTCACCCTTTTTCGGCAACCAAAGAATTTATCAGGGTTGTTTGCCCCACTTGTCCTTCAAAAAACCGCGGTGAAATAAAAGTTGAATACGATCCAGCTGACTGGAAAGCGCCTGTAATTTGGATAAAATCTGGCACCAATTGTCCATCTGATAAAAAATAATCCCATGTATCCTACCTAAGCAATCTTTGGTAAAATCAGAGGCACATTTTAATTCAAAGGCCCATAGTGAAACGGTTATCACTGGGATCTCCAAAATCTCCATTCGAGGTTCGAATCCTCGTGGGCCTGCCAATGCTAAAATTTTGTATGAACAAAAAATGGTTGCTTTTGCTTGTCCCCTTTACTCTAATACTCTCTGCCCTATTATTTATACAAAATACCCCCAAATCAGCTACCAAGACTCCAGCGATCGTTAGCACCGACGGCCAATACATCGGCACATATATTAAATTTAATTATCCGACCAATTTTTTTTTGACCAAAGTCAACACTACCGACGGCCGGGTTTTAGAAAATTGGCTGCTCACCCAAAAAGATTCCCCCACCCCCACCACTATTTCTCTTACACTTTTTAGTAGTAGCAAAGATTTGGGCACATTTGAGCCAGTTCAGACTCGTCGCAATGACACTTCTCTATATTCAGAAGAAGTCAGTCGAATGAAATCCCAACGGGGTATTTTATTTAGGACCATCGACCGCAAAGAAAGAACTGTCTTTTTTACCAACAATCGTCAAATTTTGATGGTCGACTATATCGCCAAATCTATTGATTCTACAAACGAAATTGAATTCCAAAACTTTCTTGATGGTATCAGCTGGGAATAAATAATAATTTTTGTTAGAATAACAGGTTCTCTAAAAGGGCCCATAGCGTAGTTGGTAGCGCGTCCCCATGGCATGGGGAAGGTCAGGGGTTCGAGTCCCCTTGGGTCCACCATGAAGTTTAACGTTATAGTGATAGCTCTTATTTCGATTGCTTTGTCTGCTTGTAACTCAAAACCACCCGTAGTTTCCCCCAAACCTCAGGTAATAAAATGTGAATACAAAAACAATTCTCAAACTACTATTGGCTATATTCAGGATAATTTAGTTCGCCTAAACGGCACCGGTAGTATCTCCTTTATCGAAGCTCTAATCGACAAGAATATGTTTTATCTTTGGAACCTATCCGATAAGTCCGGTATCATTCTTGATTTGAACAAAGTCACCACCGCCAAAATGGGCCAAATCCCCATCAAAAGTGCTACCGACGTCATCTCGGTTCTCAAATCAAACGCTCAAAACTGCCAACCAGTTTCAGAAAATATACCCCAATTCGTTATCCCCGCAGATATAAAGTTTACCGAATCTACAGATTTATTCAAAAAATAATTATGAAAATTCATAAAGCTGTCATCGGTGCCGCCGGCCGCGGTACTCGTTTCCTTCCCGCCGTCAAACAATACCCCAAAGAGTTAATCGCTATTCTCGACAAACCTCAACTTCAATATCTAGTCGAGGAACTAATCGGCGCCGGAGTGTCCGAAATTTGCATTGTTCATCGCCACGGCGACCCCACAATCAAACGATTTTTCACTCCTGACCCTGCATTAGCCGATTATCTCAAAAAAAATAATAAAACATCATATTTGGATTCGCTCGAATCCATTTGGTCCAAAGTTAAATTCAAATTTATCCCCCAGCCCCGCCATCTTCCCTACGGCAACGCCTCACCAATTCTCGCTGCCAAAAATTTTATCAAAACAGATAATTTCTTTTATTTGTTCGGCGATGATCTGACCATTGAGAATAAACCGGGTACATTTTTGTCCGAGATGAACGCCACTTTTAATGACAAAAAGGCAGATGCAGTGGTTGCAGTTCAAGCCGTACCTTGGGAGGAAATTAGCCGTTACGGCTCGATCCTGTTTGACAAAACCGACCCATTGCGAATATTAAATGTTTTCGAAAAAATCCCTGAGTCGCAAGCTCCTAGTAATATTACTCAACTCGGTCGTTTTTTATTTTCTCCCAAGATAATCAAAACTATTCAATCAATCCCTATCCGTATGAACGAACTTTGGTTGGCCGACGCCAACGCCGCCCTAGCCCAAAACGGCAAAGTCTATGCCCAATATACTCCCCAAAATGCCTGGATGACCACCGGCGATCCGCTTCGTTGGCTCAAAGCCAATCTGGTTCTGGCTCTCAAAGACGATCGCTTTTCATCGGATCTTAAGGCATTTATTCGTGAGATTGATTTACTCTGATATTGTTGTATAATATCCCATAACTATGAAAAAAATACTATTGTCTTTGCTTATCCTAGTTTCTAGTTTCCTGTTTCTAGTTTCCCCTGCTCTTGCCGATGAAGAAATCCGTAAATTAGTGGTCGACCTCAAAGCCAAAGGTTTTTCTCAATCAGAATGGTTTGACAATCTCGATAGTTCTAAAATAATCTTTGCTCCTAATGACAAATTTCAAGTCAAATTAACCATTAGCAATCAAGGTAATCGCAATCAGACCCAAGTCAAAGTTCGCCAAACTTTACCGGGTACTGTAACTACCGACTCTCCAGTTGAATTTACCATTCCTCAAATTGCTGCTGGTGAAGACTATGTCAAAAATATCACTGTCACCATCAAAGACAAATCCTCTATTTTAAAAGCATTGACCAACAATTCGCTTCGTTACACCGCCAAATCTGAAGTTGGTACAGAAAACAGCGACTTTACCGCTTTCTATACCAGTGGTGGTAGCAAAGTAGCCTCAAATTCTGCTTCCCAGAATTTACCGGCTACCGGCGCCGCTACCAACATCATCTTTGGCTCAGCCATCGCTTCCGCTTTGGCCTTTGCCGGCTACAAGCTTCGTTCATTCGCCCGAGGCTACTAAATACAAAACGATTAATATCCTCCTGAATATCTTTTCGGGGGGATATTTTTTATATCACAAACTCTGTTTACCACTCTAACTATCCTTTTTTCTGATTCTCCCGCTTTAAGCATTCTCAAAGTCATATCCAAGCCATTTAATTGAACGACCGTTCTCGAAATTATTTCCAGTTCAGTCGGATCATCAGTAATATCATGCAGCTTTGTATGACATGGGTTTAGTTTACGACTACAAACAGACATTCCTGTATCGTGATGTGTTTTATCAGTCGAATGGGCTTCCAATCGGCTTTGAGTATCCTCTGGATGAGGTTGTTGCCAATCTCCACAAACTTGGCAAAAATATCCAGATCTCTCTTTAATCTTTTGCTTTCGGGCCGTTCCAAAAGTCATTAAATAGATTGTCAAATAATTATCGTTATATTCAATTCCTGTCTTATAATTCTCCGACTTGATATAATTTAACATTCCCCAAAATTTACCAAAACAGATCTATGTTAATTATAGGTTCTAATATAATATATATAGGATATAATCTATATCTAATACACATTTCTTATTGACATTATAGGTTCTATACGCTATACTATAGGTCAGAATAAGTTGATGATTTTGATAATCGTCTTTTTATTCTTTAACAGATTGATAAATCAGGCTTGGCCTGACCTTTAGCTTATAGCTAGAGGAGAATATGGAGTTAAGTGGCTCCTCGTCATTTTTAACCCCATATCTCCTTTGGCTATAAAGCCAATACTACCGCGCTTACCCATGGCATTGCGCCATAGAATAGGCAAAGCAGAGTTCTTTAACAATCTTTTTCTTCTTATCTTTCCACAAACTGTGTATTTTTCTTCTTTCAGTTGAAGTAGGGTTCATCTAGCCCCGGATTATTCCGAGTCTGAATGAACCCTACCTAAAGGAGGATGGTTCAAATAACGTAAAGGTTACCCCGACGGGGCATCCTGATAGCAAAGGCTATCTTAAAGTCTTATTCGACAATCGTTATCGATTGGCCAGATGCCACCCAAAAGGAGGCTTATTTATGACTGGCCAAAACCAAACCGCCGCCAGGAGGGCTTTTCTGAAGCGACAGACCAAACGTCTAGCCGCTGAAGCTCCCCCGGCATCCTTTCAACCTACTCAAGAGGAAAAAATGAAAAACAGTACCATTAACGCATTGCTCGTGATCGTTGCAGTTCTGGCTCTGGGCGTACTATGCCTTGGCGTTTTAGCCCCCCTGTTCGGTCGCACTCTTTTTTCACAACCGAAAATGGGTTACGCACCTTTGATTGATAATTCCAACCCCAAGATCTATGCCCAACCTCAAAACAGCGGACAAATGTCGACGGACGGAAAAATCATCTACGCGCAGTCTGGCAAGCCAAACGAACAGACAGTCACCGGTTATGTTGGTGATGGACAAGCCATTGTATGCACCGCCTATCGCATGTCCTTCCAGGGCGAAGTGCTCGACAATGGTGTTGTGTTGGCATTTGATGGTTTTTTTAATCTAAACAAAGATCCAATCACAATCGTCGATGGCGCATGCACCTTAGTATCCACTTCGGCAACTCAAGCCAAGCTTGATTCCATGTGGGTAGATTTTTGCCGCGGCGACAAGAACGAAAGCACCGGTTGGTGGTCCTACCAGCCTTGGGCACTCAGCTATGTAAATGTTGGAAACTACACGTTTCCTGCAAATACCTCTGGTTGTTTTAAAGAATCTGGTGATTCATACCCCAGCTTTTTGACCCGCCCGGCCACTACCGACACCGTCCACGAACGCATCACCACGGGTGTCACCGGAACCATGAGCTTCGTCGCTGGCTCCACCGTTTGCGGTGAAAAGATTGTCATCGATGGCAAAACCTACACTGGCTGCGTCAAAAACGCTCCCGCCGGCAAGGTTACCAACGGTGTCATCTGGCCCTGGGATTCCGAGATTCACAATCTCAAAGACCTCGGCAAATAACCGCTGACCCACAACCACAGTTTTTTCAAGAGCCCGGCTATTGAGTCGAGCTCTTGAATGTGGTGGGGAAACCCCACCAACACACAGGAAAGAGAGAAGAAAAAGAAGAAGAATCCCGATCTATCGGGACTGATGAGCTGGTGAAATTCCAACGAATCTTCAAATATGACCAACTATCGCATCAAAAAACCAATTTTGACCGTTTATATGCCGGTTTTCAATGCCAGTTTATATCTCAGCTCTGCTATCGAATCTATTCTCTCCCAAACCTATTCCAATTTTGAATTTATTATTATTGATGATGCTTCAACTGATAATAGTTGGCAAATTATCCAAAAATACTCCAAAATTGACAAACGTATTCGTGCTTTCAAGAACAAACTCAATTTAGGTGTCTCTCTCACCAGCAATATTGCTATCACCATGGCTCGAGGTAAATTCCTCGCCCGCATGGACGCTGATGATATTTCTCTTCCCTCTCGTTTGGAAAAACAAATAAAATATTTGCAAAAAAATAAAAATACTGTTGCTATCGGTAGCCAATGCATTTGTATCGATGCCGATAACAAAATCATCGGCTCCAAAAAATTCCCCACCAGTTTTTTAAAAATCTCAAAAATGTTAATCTGGGCTGTCCCTCTTCAGCAACCCAGCTTAATGATTAATCTGAATTTAATACCCACAAATTTTGCCTGGTATGATCGTGACAAATCCAGCGCCGAAGAAGTCAACTTAATGTTTAAATTATTAAAGTTCGGCCGTCTCGCCAATCTACCTGACTATTTACTTTATTATCGCCAAACACCTACTTCTTTATCCCACCGCAATCCCAAACTAACTTTTTATCTCACTCTTCAAAGCCGTATTCTTGCCATCGAGAATGGCTACAAACCAAATGTTGCCGGCATTATTCTTAATTTCATTCAATTGATTACTGTCTTTATCCTGCCTTCAAAAACTATAAATCTTGTCTGGAATCTAATTCGCGGCATCACTAGTCGTGAAACAGAGTTCACTATTGGGACTTTGGCCGTAAACAAAGTATAATTTATTAATGTTATTAGTCTGGATTCGCCGCCATTTTTTCGCTCTTATTTTAACTCTGATCTTGTCCTTCATTTGTTTTCGTAACTACACCCCTGGCACCTATCTCGCCGGCTGGGACAATCTTATGCCGGAACTAAATATCTGGCTCAATCTCAAACGATCTTTATTTGCTGTCTGGCAGGAATATCAGGGATTGGGATTAGTTGGTGGTATGGGCCACGCCACTGATCTTATTCGTCAATTGATAGTATTGCCCTTTACTCTTGTTCTTCCTATTAATTTTATTCGTTATCTCTGGCATTTTGCCATGCTTTTTTTGGGAACATTTGGTATTTATTTTGGCCTCCAAAAAACTCTTAAATTCACAAAGATCGTCGCTTTTCTTAGCGCTTTATTTTATCTTCTCAATTTTGGCACCATTCAATATTTCTGGGCTCCATTGGAAACTTTCTCCACTTTTTGGGGATTTTTCCCGTGGCTTATTTTTGCTCTTTGGAATTATTTAGATAATAAATTATCTCTTCAAAAACTCCTTCTAATTAATCTACTCGCTATTCCCTCTTTTTACGTCCAAACTCTTTTTATTGTTTATATTTTATGTGTTTTAATTATTTTATTTTCCCATTTTATCTTAAATTTTAAAGTTTACAGATTACGGTTTACAGTTTACGCAAAAATATTATTACTAATTTTTTCCATCAATTCATTCTGGCTCCTTCCTCAACTTTATTTTGTCAAAAATAATCTTCAAAATACCACTGCCAGTATCGGTAATTTTATGTCCTCAGATGAAAGTTTTGCTCGAAACCAATACCGTGGCTATCCAGCTGACTTTCTTTTGCTTCGTAACTATTATATCGATTTTCCCGATACCGAAGGCAATTTCATGACTCCATGGGTCAGTCATTTTGCCAATCACTACATTTTAATTTGTGGCTATCTACTTAGCTCAATTTTTGTTATTGGTTTTATTTATCTACTCTCACGTCCCAGTCGTCTTAACCATCAAAAATTATCATTGTTATTTCTAACTCTATTGTCCGCCATCGCTCTTCTCTCAGCCATCACACCATTTAAAGAAATCAATTCTCTTTTTCGTCTCTTTGGGTTAATCAACCAAATTTTCCGTGCCCCCTTTACCAAATTTATCGTCCCCACGGCTTTTTGTTTTTCCCTCCTCACCGCCTACGGACTAAAAGTACTTTTTAACTTTATCTCTCTTATCAAATATCCAAAAAACATTTTTATCCCTGTGTTATTCACTATTTACTGTTTCCTGATTACTATTTTCGCCTATCCTGTTTTTACCGGCAATTTCATCTCTCCCAAAATGCGCCAAACCATTCCGATGCAATACTTTGATATGTTTGGATATCTTAAAACCAAGTCTCCCTCCGCCCGAATTGCCAATTTACCCTCCGGCTCCTATTGGGGTTGGACCAACTATTTGTGGGGTTATCGCGGATCCGGCTTTATCTGGTACGCCCTCCCCCAGCCAATTCTTGACCGCGCCTTCGACACTTGGAATTTAAACAACGAACAATATTATTGGGAGCTCGATACTGCTCTTCAAAAACGCGACCCTCAGCTTCTATCTCGAGTTTTTCAAAAATATTCTATCGAATATGTTTTGTTTGACAACAATGTTTATTTTCCAGACGAGTTTGTTTACTCAAAACTTAGTTTATCTACCAAAGAATTATTTGATCAGGTACCCGGATTGACGAAAGATAAACAATTTGGCCAAATTAGTCTTTATAAAACCGGCGTTGTTACTTCACCTTATTTATTGGAAAATCCCACCCCTACCTCTACTACCAAATTCTTTTATGAAGACAGTATATATTGGCAACACCACGATTATTTCTATTCACCAAATTCAACTGATTATCCTTATTTAAATTTATTTACCTCTCGACTCCAAAACGAATATAAATACCAAAACGATTTTCAAAAATATCAGTTAGATAATTCTACCAATCTAGTCAAAAATATTTCCTCATCCAACACCCTTCTAACCAATACTCACAGCTATCAGCTTCTTGCCTACAATTTTCCCTTAGCGTCTCTTGGTAAATCATATTTGGTCAAAGTTGAATATCAATATTTTACCGGTCTTCCTTTAACTGTTTCCATCAATAGTGACAACCGTCAACAAAAATATGTTTCATCCAAGTTGGAGGCCAAGAATGGACTTAACACCGTCTGGTTTGTCATCCCGGCGCATGAAATTGCCGATTTTAATCAAGGCATCACTGTTCTATTTAATAACAATTCCCTCTCCTATTTTCCCACTCGAAATAAAATTATTGATGTCAACTTTTACTCTATCCCTTTCTATGATTTAATCCAGCAATCGTCTGACCCCTCTCTTAATGTTTCGACCAGAGTTGATCAACAATTTCGCAATTATCTTTTCTTTTACCAAGTAAATATTTCATCATCATTCAATTCATATCTTGTTCTTCCTCAATCCTTCTCTTCCGGCTGGCTGGCTTTTTATTTTTCCGGCCTCCGACCTGTTTTTCTCAAAAACCATGTCTTAGTTAATAATTGGTCCAATGGTTGGACTATACCAAATACGGATTACGGTTTACCGATTACGGTTTACGTATTTTTTTGGCCCCAACTTCTAGAGCTCCTTGGTTTTGGCCTACTCTTAGGCACTATTATTTTTGTTTTCAAGAACAAAAAATAAATCATTGATTTCCTTCGTAAAGGCCTTATATTTAACTTACATGAATATGACCTTACCCAAACGGATAGCCATCCTTTACGCCGATGCTCGTCGTGAATATTTTCCCTCCGAACAAGTCTATATTTCTGAAGTCGAAGCCAAAGCCCGAACCGCAATTGTAGCTCAACATTTAATCAATATGGGTATCAGCGCCAAAACTTTCCCAGGTGATGCCAAAATTACTGAAAACCTCAAAAAATTTCGCCCCGATTTTGTCATCAATTGTGTCGATTCAGTCTATGGTCAAGAATATCTTTGCGCAACCATTCCCGCCACTCTGGAATTACTTCAAATTCCTTATACCGGCACCGGCGTTATGGGTATGACCATCAATACCAACAAATTTTTTACCAAAAACATTCTCGAACAATGGGGTATTACCACTCCCAAATGCCAACTAATTAAAGAATCCATCGACGAACTCGATCCTATTCTAGATTTCCCTCTCATTGCCAAACTCAATGATTTTCATGGCTCTATCGAAATTAGTGACGACTCAGTTTGTGAAGACGAAAAGGCCCTTCGTACCCGTATCAAGTATCTTCAGGATATTTACAAACAACCGATTTTGATCGAAGAATATATCGCTGGTCGTGAAGTTTCAGTTCACATCATCGAAGGCATTAACACCAAGGTTTATGCCGGTGAGAAAGTTTTTAAACCCGAATACAATGGCAAATACAATATTGCCACTTATGATAATAATTGGGGTACTGGCGATATTTTCACTTATGTCAAATATGATTTGCCCGATCGAATTAAAGACAGTCTAAAATTAGCCTTCGATGTCCTAAAACTTGAGGATTTCGCCAAATTTGATCTGCGTGTTGATGCTTCCGGCCGGCATTATATTATTGATGTCAATGCCAACCCCACTCTCGGCCCTACTGAATGTTCTATCAGTACTGTTCTTAGCCTTTACGATTTGACTTTTGAAGATATTTTGAACAAATTGATTGTCAATACTCTCTCTGATCCAGATAATCATATTCAATAAAGTCATTGCGAGCAAAGCGAAGCAATCTTTCTTCCTATTTCTTCAAACTCTTTTTCTCCCCAACCTCGAGTCGTCATTGCCGGCGTCCCCAGACGAATTCCCGATGGCTTAAACGGTGTTGAAGTATCATGCGGTATTGTATTCGCATTAACAATTATTCCCTGTTCTTCAAGCTTTTCCGCCATCTCTTTTCCTTTACCTCCGCCAGCTGACGAACCACAATCCACCACCAGCAGATGATTTTCTGTCCCAAATATTTTTAAATCTCCCAGTCCTCTTTTTAATGCCTGGGCATTTTTCACCACTTTTTCTGCATAAATTTTAAATTCAGGTTGTGCATCTTCCTCAAAAGCCACCGCCATCGCCGCAATTGTGTTCATATGCGGTCCGCCTTGAAATCCCGGGAAAACAGCTTTGTTAATTTTGTCTGCCAACTCTTTACTATTTGTCCCAATAATTGCTCCTCTTGGACCTCGTAGTGTTTTGTGGGTTGTTGACATAAACACATCCACATATGGCATAGGATCCGGATGGACACCGCCAACAATAAGTCCAGCGATATGGGAAATATCCGCCACCAAATAAGCCCCCACAGAATCAGCAATTTTTCGAAACTTTTCCCACTCAAATATCCACGGATAGGCTGTAGTCCCCGCAAAAATCAATTTTGGTTTTTCTCGTTCGACTAATTCACTTAACCTTCCATAATCAATTCTACCACTTTCATCAACATCATATTGGACACTATTATAAAATTTCCCCGAAAATGTCACTCCCGGATGTCCGTGTGTCAAATGACCACCCGCGCTCAATTTCATGCCGCAAATTTTATCTCCTGGATTTAACAGAGCCATCAGTATCGCTGCATTGGCCGGACTGCCTGAATACGGTTGGACATTTAAATACTCAACTCCAAACAATTTCCTGCCCCGCTCAATCGCCAAACTTTCAATTTCATCAATTATTTTATTCCCCTGATAATAACGCTTGCCCGGATATCCCTCGGCATACTTGTTTGATAAATCCGAGGCTAAGGCCAATTTTACATTGTCTGAAATAAAATTTTCACTCGGAATCAACTGCACTTGTTGCTTCTGTCGAGCTGTCTCTGCCTCAATCAATTCAAAAATTTTATCCATGTCCATATTTTACCTCATTTCCTTTTAATCTCCGAAATTTATTAATTTACCTCCATTTTTCTTATTGTTATCCCAATCTTATTAAATATACTAATTTTATGACCCTTACCCGAGACTACATCGACGGCTATGTTGGCTGTATGTTTGCCAAAAAAACCTTGCTCATGCTTCATGATGTTTCAGCTGCTGAAGCCACCGGTCGCACCGCCATTGTGTTTAAACCCAGTATTGATGACCGTTATGCCACTGATGTTGTCCGTTCCCGTGGTGGTGGCGAACATATTGCCACTCCAATTCCGGTTAACAACCCCGAAAAAATTTTTGAAATCCTGACCGGTCGACACCGCCCGGATTTGGTCGCCATCGACGAAATTCAATTTTTTGATCCGACCATTTCTGAGGTTGTCAAGACTCTCGCCCAATCCGGCATCAAAATAGTTTTTTCCGGTCTAAATCGTGATTATCGTGGTAATGCTTTTCCAACTATGGAAAAAGTAATGCCCTTGGCTACCAATCTCACCGTCGTCGAAGCCAAATGTATGTTTAGTCATAACGGAAACTCCCGCATGTGTGGTGCCGACGCCCAAATGACTCAAAGATTACTCAACGGCCACCCCGATAGCTACAATAGTCCGACGGTAATTATCGAAAAACCCGGCACCGAAATTTCTTATCAAGCCCGTTGTCTTGAACACTGGCAAGTCGCCGATATGCCCAAAAACAGAACAGTTAAATTTTTAACAAACAGCTAAGGGACTCCTTCGTCTAATTTCAGTTTTCAATCTTTCGTGTACTTCTTCGGCTGTTCCCACTCCGTCAACTATTACCATCCTCTCGTCAGATCTATTAAATCTTTCCAAATAGTTATTCCGGACTCTTTCCAACTTTGGCCGTTTTTCAAATATACTTTGGCAAAATAATTTACTAGCATCAGTTGATTCAACCACCAATTCTGGGACGACCTTATTTAAATCAACTTGATTTTTACCTAAACGCCTTAATTCAAGCCGTTCAAGTGCCACCTCTACCGGAACATCAATCAAAATAGTCAAATCAGGTCGGATAATTTTACCCATTTTTATCAATTCATTGGTCAAATTGATTAAAAATACACGGTCTTCGTCATTGGCATAAGCTATTGTTGATTCAGCATATCTGTCAGTAATCACTAAAGATCCTTTTTCTATTCCCGGGGAAATAATCACACTTGTATGATTAACCCTATTTGCCACAAAAGTCATTTGCAACGCTAATGGATCCAGCTTTGCCATTTTGTGTTCGACCACAGCATCAATCGCCTGGCCAAGCACATCTTGTCTCCAGTGTTCTTCTGTCAATACACAATCAATTTTATTTTTTTGATACCACAAAGATAATAATCTAGCCTGAAAAGATTTGCCGCTGCCGTCAGAACCTTCGATCGCATAAAATTCACCTGTTTTACTCATCCAAAAAAGTTAAATCATTTCTAATTCCCGGTTTAAATACATGTTTCTCTCTGGTTCTTAGCTCAGCCCCCTCAACTACTTTCCAAATTCCACAATTTTTGCCCCCTTCCCAACAAATCCCTTCTGTTTTACATGTCGGTCCAATATTAGCAAAAATATCCGGTGCTACCGGCTTAACTAGTTTTGCCATACCTATGGCCAACGATCTCATCTCACCTTGAGTTCTTAGGCACAATCTTTCGGGAAAAAAAGTCTCGGTTAATTCTCTGGCGTTCATTGTAAAAACCAACTTACATTCTGTGTTTAAGCCCAAAACTCCCCGAGCATCCTCTGGCTTAATTCCCATATCCACAAATCTCCGATACAACGATTCTGTCTCCTGTGCTCGCTCCATATACATTAGGTAGGCATTTCGATTTCTTTTAATTGCTTCAGGGACAATCACTTCCAACTCATCTTTGGATAAGTCAACATATCTCATCGATTCCATTGAATAACTGGCCAACCGATGACGAGTCAGTTGTTGTGCCGCCGCTCGTGACAACCCCTCTACTGCAAAATTAAATCCAGCGTGTTCAACCGTTGAAGTATGTCCTATTGACTGAACCATTCGAATTAATTCAGTTCTCTTCTCCGGACTTATTTTTTCCATAATATCCAACGCCGGTTTATTACTATAGCATCGCCTAATAGCCACCCCTACCACTTCTTCTGGGTTAGTTGTATTCCCAACCAAAAATACTTTTAATTCAGCTTCTTTTGCCATTTGTCCATTTATACCCGTCCCAAGAATTCACTTCAATTAGCTTTTCTATATCAAAATTTTTCCTTGCGGTAAATTTACTTTAATTCAAAAGTAACTGTCATACTCTTGCTCACTGTTGCGCTTCCCTGTTCTACCGGTGCCCCGCCACCAGAAGTATCAGCCTTGGCCATCATTGGATAAATATTATTTACTTGCCCTCCATCGACTACCATAATCACTTTGCCCAAACTTCTCCCCGACGCCTTAGCAATCAATTCTGCCTTAGTTCTGGCATCTTTGACAGCCAAATCATACAAACTGTTTTCTGCTTCGGTCGTATCATCGACTCGAAAATTTGGTCCATAGACATGATTGGCTTGGCTTCTATTCAACACATCAACTAGTCCTGCCGCCTTATCTACATTTCTCAAGGTTATTTCAATTGAATTATTGACATTCCATGTTCCCACTTTTGACAATTTGTCTTCATAAACACTAATATTATTTGTTTGAATATCTTTATCCGCAATTCCAAAAGCTTTGACCGCTTTAATTAGTTCAGTCGTTTTGGTGTTAACTTCATTGACCGCTGTTTCTTTATTGTTATTGCTAGCACTAACCCCCGCCGAAAAATTGGCAATTTGATTTTTGACCGTTGTTTTGGCATCACCGGTCACTGTTACAGAATCACTTTTAATAAGTTTTGACCAAGGTGTCAAATAAGTAAACAAGACCACCAAAACTGCCACCACAATTATTTTTTGCATATTTCATTTTAAACTAAATTAGGATGTATAATCAAGTATGATTACACTACCCTTGATAATTGGCTTTATCGTTCTTTATTTAATTTTCAAATCCATCATCATCGTCAACCAATATGAGCGTGGAATCGTCCTTACTTTAGGCGTCTACTCTTATACTCTCGGCCCTGGACTTAAACTTGTCTTTCCCATCTTACAAAGAGTTATTAAAGTTGATATCCGTATCAACACTCTCGATATCCCAAAGCAAGAAATCATCACCAAAGACAATGTTGCTGTCTCCATCAACGCTGTCGTCTATTTCCAAGTGACCAAATCCGAAGATGCTATTCTTAAAGTTCGTGATTTTACTTATGCTGTCTCTCAATACGCTCAAACCGCTTTGCGCGATGTTATCGGTGGTGTCGAACTTGATCAGCTATTAACCGATCGTCAAAAAATTAGTGATGAAATCAAAGCTATCGTCGACGCCGAAACCATCGAATGGGGTGTTGATGTTACCGGTATCCGTCTTCAGGACATTGCCGTTCCTGATAATATGAAACGGGTCATGGCCAAACAGGCCGAAGCCGAACGTGAGCGTCGAGCTACTATTATTAGAGCCGATGGCGAACTCAAAGCCTCCGAGAACTTAAACAAAGCCATGAAGAGTCTGGCCGAATCCGGTGCAATAACTCTTCGCTCCCTCCAAACTATCGAGAATGCCACCAATGGCCCCAACAACACCATCATTATGGGTATCCCGATGGAAGTTCTCCAAGCCTTTCAAAAAATGGCCGGGAAATAATCTTTCCATCTATTTTTTCTTTTGCTCTTCTTCCCAAAACTCATTTTTGCCCCAACTTTTTACCACTTCATTAGTAATTGGTTTTGCCAAGTTCCACAACACATTAAAAATTGATGTCATTGTTTTTGAAAGGCTTTCGCTATTAATTTTTATTCCCCAAGCTTCTTCTTCTTTGGCACAACTAATATTAATCCAATTCCCTTGCACCACAATTCGTTGATTAAATTCTATTCCGGCAATATCCAACAGTCTTTGATCGCGAGCCACCAAATAATTTTTATCTCTCGCTACTTGATAAGTCAGTACATGCCTCGCCCATTCGCTCATCACTCCCAATTCTTTTACTATCCCCCCTCTTTTTAAAATATCTTCAGTTGATAAACCTACGTCTTTGTTAATCATTTCTTTTCCAAACACATTCATCGGCATCAAATTATCAAATATATACATCGGCACTTCGTGAGTTCCCACTTCGCTAAAGTATACTTTTTTAGCACCGGCAATTCCCTCAAAAAATTGGAAATTTGCATTAGATTCTTCTTTAAAATAATCATTATTTAAAAACGGCAATACCTCTACAATATCCACCTCCAACTCCGCCAGTTTTCTTTTTTTATTTCTAATAATTTCCCGAATCGAAGTTGGATTTTTGGCTTTAACTTTTGTTTGTTGTTTGGTAAATCCATCACTTTGTTCCAATTCCACCAATCCTCTTAACGACAAACTGGTTAATACCTCATAGATAGTTGTCCGAGGAATACCAGTCAAATTTGCCAACTTATATGGTCCCAAATCCGTTTCTTTTAGACATTCTAAATAGACTTTAATTTCGTTCTTCGTCAAACCAAAATTGGTCAATATTTTATTGATTAAATTCATAGATCAGTCTACCACTGCCGTCACTGTCCGTCAACTTTGACAGTATCACTTTGATATATTAAAATAAACTCAAAGTTAAAAGTTAACTAACAATTATGAGATCACCTATAGAATTTCCCGAGTTGAATCCTCAGCTCGAAAATACTCAAGGAAATGCTAATAAGTTAAACCACATCGGTATTTCCTGTTCTTCTCAGGAAGAGTATAACGCTGCCGTCAAAGTTTTAAATGCTCTCGGCCTCATCAGCCAAGAACGACCCGCACCAGACCATCAACGCATCTTTTTTCGAATTCCAGCCGGCACTGAGCTTGAACTTCAACTTTGGCCAAATCCAGGTAACTTTCGCGCTCATATCGATGTCATTTCTCCCGACCCAATGGCTACTTTAAATCAATTCGGAAGTGCCGAAGATTGGGGAGAAAGTGAAGTTCCACGAGGTGGCGTCAAAATTGCCGACCACCTTATGGTTATGGCCAGACCAATTGTTAAAAAATAATTATGACCAAAGAATATACAATAGACAACCTAATCAAAATTAAAACCAAAAACGGCAGATTAACTGCCAATTGGGACAAAATCCCCCAAGGTGAGTGGACCAAAGACATGACTTGGGTCGGCAATCCAGCCGACGAAGAACTAGCTGCCTTAGCCATTCTCGCCCACCGAAATCTTCGACAAAGGGTAGCTGATCAACCAGAATCTTGTGTAAAAGTCTGGGGCATCGGCGAAGGATACAATGTCACCTTAGCCTACAACAGAGACCAAACCCCTGCCGAAAAGGTCAAAGAAATTGGCACCTTGGCTGTTCTAATCTCCGTTCAGCCTATTCCTCGAAAAAGGTAATCTAATTCTCCGGATAACATTTTGGACACTTACCTTTTTTCTTCATAAATGCTTTATGACATTGTTTACATTCTTCCAAACGTGAATCTAAATTTTCTGGAACAGAATTATTATAAAGTTTATCGAAAGCACCGTCATTTTGATTATTTGAATTTGGTACACCATGGTTTCCCGCCATTAATACAAAACCTCTCACCGCCATCATTCGTTCTAAACGATATGGATTATTTGTCCACCCTCTTGCACCCAATTCTTGCATCACTTCTACCACCACATTTTCGGTTTTTTTGGTTTCCACCACATCATCACCACTTCTAATTTTTTTCCAAACTTCGTGATTGCCAAAAGTATTCTCACACAAATTTAAAAACTCTTCCCAAGTTTTACAATTTACTCCCAACGCTTCTTTACGCAAATCTTCAGTATCTCGTATCTCATCCATTGTTACTGCTCCTTTGTTTATCAAATCATTCGTCATTTGAAATAAATTTTGTCCACTCTCCAGTATTGGAATCCCCCGACACTCAATCACCGTTCTTTTTCCCCTTTCTTTTACCCATCCAATCACCAATCTTCCCTCAGGATAGTCCTCATCACCCCCTGAAGGACTCACCCATATCAAAAATTCTTTATTTTCATTTGCCAACTCCCACAAAGATCTCATTCCTTCAGCTTCAGCGAGCTTCAATTTAGTATCTTTCCCATATTCAAAATTTGGTTCACCATTTTCATCAAAAATCAGCCAATACGGACTAATTCTTTCGTGTTCCTTTTTACCTTTTCTATTTTCTCGATACGCCAAGGCAATCTCTGTTTTTCCTTGCTTACGTGCATCAGTTATTAAATACTTTTCTGTCATATTACTTTTTGCTCGAAAGTTTACCCGCCATGGCGGGATTTAAGGCTCGGACTATCACCGTAGCGGCACTGTTTAGGACTTCCACCTAATTCAAAATATATTTTACACTTCTTTTTCTCGGGCTAACATAAACAAATAATCGGACAACCTATTTATATACGCCATCAATTTTGGATTGATACTCTCCTTCTTCGATAGCGCCACGATTCTTCTCTCCGCTCGTCTCACCATAGTTCTTATCCAATTCATTTTCACCGCCTGATCATTTTTAAAAATCAAAAATTTTTCTATTTTTGGTAACTCCACGTCCAATCTATCAATTTCGTTTTCCATCAATTCAATTCTCTCTTCTAATTTTTCGTATTTTACCCCAGTGCTAATCTCGCCCATAATTCCCCACAAATCCACCATTACTTCCGGTAAATCCAGCCCTGTCAGTCCAATTGCGGCTTGTAATTCATCAATGCAGCCAATCGTCTCAATCAAAATATCATCTTTATGAATCGATTGATTGTTCCAGTGACTGATTCCCTTGTCCCCTGTTTTGGTGGTTATCATATTAAATTAACTACATTTACTATATCCACAAAAGCTATTTGAACATTTAAAACAACCCTCCTCGGCGTAAAGCGGTGAGCCGCAATCAGGACACGAGCTAAATTTACTTTCTTTTTCGGCCAACTTTGTCCTTACGTTCATCAACACCTCTTGTTTAGTACTTTTGTTGGCATTTAGATCCAATTTATCTTTTTCCTCCTCAAATAACTCCAGTTGATCACCCTTACTAATTTCCAATAATGATTTTCCTACTGCATCAAACATACTCAATATAGCATTTGTCCCCAACCCCACCCTTTGTCCGCAAGATATTCCCACCAATTCATCCGCCACTTCATCAAGTTGCGCCCCATATTTGAGTGCTAGCGATGCCAATCGACCGGTTACTTCAGCTGATCCAGCCATATAACCACCCGACTTACCTAAAGTTACAAATATCTCTACCGGTCCATCCCCCTCTTCAAAAAATACCGATGTATAAACCTTTCCTGCATCACACGCTTTTCGTAAACGAACACCCCTCGCCGCCTCCGGTGTTTTCTTTTTGGATTTAACGTCATTGCGAGGAGCTTCTGGCGACGCGGCAATCTCGCTCTTTACTGGCGCGATCACCTCTTTTTCTCTTGACCCACTCCGATATATTGTGATACCTTTAGTCCCCAACGAATAGGCCAGTAAATAGGCTTTTCGCACGTCCTCAACAGTCGCCTCTCTTGAGAAATTTATAGTTTTCGAGACTGCATTGTCAGTAAACTCCTGAAACGCCGCCTGTACCTTAATATGCCACTCCGGTTCAATTTCAAGAGCCGTTCTAAAAATATTTTTTAATTCAATTTGTAGTCCATCTACCCCATCCAATTTCCCCCCATTTTTGATAATCCGGTCGAGTAGTTCCTCGCTATATAAATCGCGTCTTTTTAACTCTTCTACAAATACTGGATTCATTATATATAATGTCTTGCCTTCAACCGTATTTTTTTGATATCCCAAAGAAAATACCGGCTCAGCTCCCGAACTTGTATCAGCCAACATACTAATTGTTCCGGTCGGCGCAATTGTTGTCAGTGCCATATTTCGTGGCTTGTAATTTGTCCCAGCAAAAACACTGACATTCCATGCCGGAAAAGTTCCCCGGCTCTCTGCCAATTCAACTGTTGCTTCTTTGCAGGCATCATTAACAAATTTCATCATTTTCTTGGCCCAAACCACTCCATCTTCCGAATCGTAGCGTACCCCTAATTTGTAAAGCGCATCAGCAAAACCCATCACTCCCAAGCCAATTCTTCTTGTCTTGCTTACCATTTCCCGAATTTTGGCTACCGGAAATTCATTAATCTCAACAATATTATCCAAAAAATGCACCGCTTCTTTGACCACTCTTTTTAATTCAGTCCAATTCACCGTGTCATTGCGAGGAGTCATCTCAGACGACGAAGCAATCCCGTTTGAGATTGCTGCGCCCTGCGGGCTCGCAATGACGAAACGGGCTAAATTTATACTCCCTAAATTACAGGCATCATAAGGCAATAACGGTTGTTCACCGCAGGGATTTGTCGCTTCTATTCGTCCCATCGAGGGCACAGGATTTGACCGGCTGTCATTCATCCGATCAATAAACACCAGTCCCGGATCACCATATTGCCAAGCCAAACGGGTTATCAAATTAAACACTTTATAAGCATTTAACTTCATCGCCACTTGATTGGTTCGTGGATTTATTAACTCATATCCCTCACCTTCTTTTGTCGCTTTTGCCCAATCATACAATTTTCGAGTCCCTTCTTCGACCTGCCGCAATCGGGCATCGGCATCCCGATTGGCTTCAGCCAATCTGATTTCTTCTACTACTGTTTCAGGAATCGAATCATCTTCAACAAATTTTTTGTCTTTTTCAATGCTTTCCATAAAAGCATTGGTTACTGCCAAAGATATATTAAAATTTGTTAACGAATATTCGTCTAATTTGACGACAGCAAATCGTAATACGTCTGGATGGTCAATCGACAACATTCCCATATTTGCCCCCCGACGAACACCTCCTTGTTTTATTTGGGAAGTAACATCGTTGTACGCCTGCATAAAAGATACTGGCCCAACCGTAGTCCCGCCTGAGGTGGCGATATAATCACCATAAGGCCGAAGTCTTGAAAATGAAAAACCTGTTCCCCCGCCGCTTTTGTGAATTTTGGCCATATCCGACATTGTCTCTAGAATCGAATCCATCGAATCATCGATTGGCAGGACAAAACAGGCCGACATTTGTTGATGTTTCTTGCCCGCATTTACCAAACAAGGAGTGTTCGGGAAAAACTTCTGCTCTGCCATCATGTTATAGAAAGTTATTGCCTGTTGTTCTATTCCCGCACCCCCATCCCCCTTGGCCACGTTGTAAGCCACCCTCCACAACACATCTTTAACGCTTTCCACTGGTTTACCACTCTCATCTTTCATGGCATAACGGGTTTCGGCGATATATTTGGCATTGGGAGACATCACTGGCTCCATTAGATCATTTTGCATTCTTTTTTTTGTAATCACTAATAATTTTCTGGAAATCTTCTATTTTTTTGACATCAAGATATATTGTGGCAAACCTAATATATGCCACTGGGTCGATATCTTCCAGTTTTTCCATCACCATTCGACCTATCTCTTGGGATGGTATTTCTACGCTTTCCCAATTTAGTAATTTCATTTCTATTTCATCAATTATTTTGGATCTGGCTTCAAAGCCAAGCTTCCAACAGGCCTTTTCAAAACATCTCTCCAACTTCTCTCGGTTATAATCTTCCAGTCGTCCGTCTTTTTTGATTACTTTAAGCTCAATATTGCCTACTTTTTCGTAAGTAGTAAATCGTTTACAGCATTTTAAACATTCCCTTCGTCGTCGGGTCGCTTTTCCGTCAAAAGCATCTCTGGACTCAAGAACATTTGATTCATCGTGGTTGCAATATGGACACAACATATAGTGGATAACGTTCACTATACATACCACCCATAGTGACCGTCAACTATCAATTAGTAATACATATCCACTCAAATATCTTCTTTGCGGTGATTCTGAAATGAACATTAATGTTGTTCGTTTTTTAGCCTCTTTATAATATGCTACACTAAATTAATATGACCATAATATCATCAGAAACCGAAAACCAACAACCCGTCACAGCTGAATTAATCACATTTAATTTTAAAAAGTTAGCAGAGTTATCAGATCCAAAGATGTCCGAACATGCAATCAATGATTTAAGCAATATGTTAAACACACTTACTTCTGAACAAGCTATGTCAATCCACACCGAATTATGGAGACAAAAAACTGAAATTGAAACCCAAACTGCAAATGCCACTGCTGAACCAATCAGTAGTCTTCAATCTCTAGTTGATAATCAGTTTCAACAAAATCAATCGCAAATTGAATCAGCTCAAGATCCGGTAGAAGCCAGCTTAGTATTGGTTCGAGCTATACAATCTGAACTTCTCAAAACTCAAGATACCCTCTTTCAAGAAACAATCGGCCAACCAGGATCGCAACGACAAGAAAATCTTACTTATATCAATTAAGCCATTGGTGCAGTAGCCCTTAAAATGGTACCTGCCACAAAATAGCGATATAAGGTATAATCCCTTCATGCGACAAATTTTGGAGTTTTTACAGGAAGTTAAAGCCGAATTTAAGAACATTGCTTGGCCAAAGCGCGATGCTTTAATTCAGCTAACTTTTGTGGTAATATCAATCTCCATCATTATCTCCCTGATTTTAGGTGGTTTCGATTTTATATTTACTCAGGGAATCAATTTAGTCGGCTCACCCGCCGTTAATCAAAATAACAACGTAGTAGCGCCAATTGTCACAATTGCTCCGGCTTCTACCGCTTCACCATCTATCACAATTGTTACTCCAACCAAAATTATTAAAAAATAAACCATGCCAAACAACGCCAGCAAGACCATCAAAAAAGATTTTCTATTTCAGTTATCACCATCGACTCCTCCATTTGACGCCGCCTGGTATGTTATCAATACTTATTCCGGTCACGAATACAAAGTTATCGAAGCCCTCAAAATTCGTATCCGTACAATGAATTTGGAAGATCAGATCTTTCAAGCTATCGTCCCCATCCAATCAAAAATGGTCATCCGACGTGGTACTAAGGTTAAAACTCAGGAAAAAACGTTTCCCGGTTATGTCATCATCCAAATGCTTTTAACCGATGACTCCTGGATAACCGTCCGCACCACTCAAGGTGTCACCGGCTTTATTGGCGTCGATAACAAACCTTCTGCCATCTCCGAGGCCGAAGTCCAACAGATTCTTAAAACTACCGAAGAAGACAAACCCAAATTTCAAACACCTTTTGGCATCGGCGATGTTATCAAGGTCACCAATGGCCCATTCACTGATTACATCGGCTCAATCGATAGCATCGATACCGAACGCGGCAAAGTCCGTGTCCTTATCTCCTTCTTCGAACGCGAAACCCCAGTCGAATTAGACTTTTTACAAGTTACCAAAGAATTATAATTTAACTCGTCATTGCGAGTGAAACGAAGCAATCTCGCTTCTAGATTGTTTCAAATTAAAAAAATATGCCCAAAAAAATTAAAACCGTCGTCAAATTAGCTCTCATGGCAGGCACAGCCAATCCCGCTCCTCCAGTTGGTACTGCTCTTGGTCCTCAAGGTATCAAAATCATGGATTTCTGCAATGAATTCAATGAGAAAACTAAAGACATGAAAGGTTCGTTGATTCCGGCAGTTATCACTATCTACGAAGATCGTACTTTTGATTTTATTATCAAAAAACCTCCCGTTTCTGACATGATCAAAAAAGTCACCGGTATCTCTAAAGGTAGCGGTACCACCGGACGTGAGAAAATCGGCAAAATCAACAATGCTCAAATCACTCAAATCGCCTCTGACAAAATGGTCGATTTAAACACTACCGACCTCGAAGCCGCCAAACGCATGGTCGCCGGTACTGCCAAAAGCATGGGTTTTGAAATTGTTGAATAGTTTATTCGTAATTTTAAATTTTTAATTATTAATTATTAATTTTTTCAAATATGAGCAAAACCTCACAAGAAAACAAGGTCAAAAAGACCAAAAAAGAACTTGCTGTGGAAGTTCAAGCTCCAGTAGCTGAACAAAACGCCCCAGAAACGGCTGAAACCGAAACTTCAGTCGAAGAAGTTAAATCAGTTCGCACTGCCAGAGTTCGTGGCAAAAAATATCAAAAAGTTAGGAAACTAGTCGACCCCAACAAACAATATCCTTTATCTGAGGCTATCAAACTGGTCAAAGACACTTCTATTTCCAAATTCGATGGCAAAATCGAAGCCCATGTCACCATTCTCGACATCGGTAATGCCGGCGAAATTTCCTTTCCTCACCTTGAAGCCAGCAGTAAAAAAATTGTTATTTTAAACGATACTGTATTAGCCGAAATCAAAGACGGCAAAATTGATTTTGATATCCTCATCGCCACTCCGATTACCATGCCCAAGCTTTTGCCTTTTGCTAAGCTCTTAGGTCCAAAAGGATTAATGCCTAATCCTAAAACCGGGACTTTAACTGACAAACCTGAAGAAGCTATGAAAAAGTTAGCCATCGCCAAAACCATGATCAAAACCGAGAAGAAAGCTCCGGTCGTCCACATGGTTGTTGGTAAAGTCAGTCAAGACGCCAAAGAGCTCGAAGCTAATATTTTGGAATTGATCAAGGTTATCAAACCAGTCAAAATCAAAAAACTCGCTCTTTGTGCTACCATGGGGCCGAGTGTCAAGATTGTTATCGAGAAATAAAAGAACGTCATTGCGAGCCTGAGCTCGTCGAAGGTGCAGCAATCTTTATTGACCTATCTTTGTGGACTTATAGGAGGAAAACTATCCCCATCATCAAACCAGTTTGGTTCAACCGGTTTTGGCACTTCCGTTCCTGTCATTTCAGCTTTAATTTTATTCACAATTTCCCGATCGGGACTAGCTCCATTTGGTTGAGCCATTCTAATCTTTTCACTTACTACAGTCATATTAAAAACATGACCCAAATATTCTTCATATCTTTCTGGTTTTACTCCCATTACGTTCCAATTTCCTTTTCTGGCCATCTGGGCAAAGTTCGCCGCTACTTGTTGATCTTGACCCAACCCCCACAATGTGCGTGCAGTCAACCAAGCACTCCCATCCATGGCTATTAATAAATGTGATGCTACGTTAATATCACTATCGTTAACACCAAATCTATTTTTAATTCCCTCTCTCATCAATTCTGAATACGCCTGTGCCCTATTGATATCTATGGTAATGTTTTTTCTTTGTTCTGGAGGATATACTCCTAAATCTATTTTTGTCATATATCTCATTATAACATTTATAAAAATCTCTATTTAACCCGTCTAATTGGCGGGTTTGCAGTAATATCGATAATTATTCTTCTGCCTAGTTTATCCAATGCAGTTGAGTATTCTTCAACAAACTGGCCAACACTTTGACCTTCTTTGCTCCATCTTTCGTTCAACAATCGAATAATACTATTATCTGTTGTTGCTAGGTGTCTTTCACGATCTGCATTCAATCGTTTCTTTAATCTATCTACCATATCCTATATTATATCATCCTTGCATTAATTTATCACCTCTGATATAATTAGAATCTAATTTCAACTCCAAATGTCAACGCCAAAAAAAATTCTACACTGTGGAATTGATTTTGGAACGACCAACTCTTCCCTCGCCATTTCATTCTCCGGCATACCTCAGATTATCCCCATAGATAAGCAAAACATTAACCCTGGGATTCTTCGTTCTCTCATCTATCTCAACCCCCATCAGGAAATTACCGTCGGTTATCACGCTGTCAAACATTATCTCACCGACCTCAACACCCTCCCTTCAGTTCCCCTTCGACTAGTCGAGACCGGTCGAAAAGTTAAAGTTATGGTTCCGACTGGCAGTGGCCCCATGAAAGCCGATTGGATTCCTGAAATTATCGAAGTCGACGATAGTGGCCGCGGCAGACTACTTCAATCACTCAAATCAGTCCTCACCAGCACTCTGTTTACCGGTACCAATATTTTTGGCAAATTTTATACTCTTGAAAATCTTCTGACTATTTTGCTCAAAGAAATAAAAAATCGAGCCGAAACAGAAATCGGCCACAAACTCACTTCTGCCGTCATCGGCCGTCCGGTCCGTTATGTTGGCACTGCCGAAAATCAAATCGCTCTCGATCGCATGAAAACTATTGCCGCCTCTGCCGGGTTTACCAACATCGAATTTGAATACGAACCAGTTGGCGCTGCTCTACACTACAGTCAAAATATCACCGAGTCACAAAATATTTTGGTTTTCGACTTTGGCGGCGGTACTCTCGATGTTTGTATCATGAACCTTCCTTCCCAAAAAATTATCGCCGTTTCCGGCCGGGGAATTGGTGGAGATTTATTAAATTCTCAAATCGTCAAATCAAACTTCCTTCATCATTTTGGATCGAAATGTATTATCAATGGCCACTTGCCGTTTCCTAAACATTTTTTTCAAGCTTTTAACAGCTGGTATCAAACTACCCTTCAAAAATCTGTCAGAAACATCGAAAGTTTGCGAAAATTAGCCATAGAATCGGACAATCCAGAACCGATCCAAAATTTAATCAATCTCATCAATCAAGACTATGGTTTTGAGTTTTTTAAGTCAGTTGATGATGCCAAAATCGCATTAAGCGATTTTGATACATTTAATTTTAATTTCCACCGGCCTCAACTTTCCATTCAGGAATATCTCACCCGAAAAGGTTTTGAAGAAGCTATCGAAAATGAGCTGGATGAATCAAAAAACTGTATTTTTGAATCATTAAGTTCTGCCGGACTTAAACCAACCGATATCAACAAGGTTATCCTCACCGGTGGCTCCTCCCAAGTTCCTATTTTCATTTCTCAAATCAATTCCATTTTTGGTGCCGATAAAATCACCGTATCCGACCACTTCACTTCCGTCGCCGCCGGCCTATCCATTCAGGCAGAACGACTGTTCTCTTGATAAAATATATCTAGTGAAAAAATATTTTTCCTTCATTCTCCTCCACTATTTTCGACTCTTGGCCCGGCTCCAATTAGCCAAGAACTCAAACATGGTCATCGTCGGCATTACCGGCTCAGCCGGCAAAAGCTCAACCGTTTCTGTCTGCGAAGCCGCCCTTAAACCAAAATATACCATTAAAACCAACGAAGGATCTAATTCAGAAAGCGGTATTCCCCTGTCAATCCTTGGAATCAAAGCCACTTCATATTCGCCTATGGACTGGCTAAAATACTCACTCCTAGCACCGATTAAACTGGTTGCCAACTGGCAAAAATACGATTTTTACCTCTGCGAAATGGGTATCGACGAGCCTACCGAGCCCAAAAATATGTCTTACCTTCTAAAAATCGTAAAACCTCGTATTGGCGTTTTCTTAAATGTTAATTTAGTCCATTCTGAACAGTTCGACAAAACTGTATCTAGAGACATCAAAAGCGAACAAAGGATATCTAAAATTCTTTTAAACATCGGTCTTGAAAAAGCTAAAATGATTGCTGCTCTCCCTCCGACCGGCCACGCTCTCATCAATATTAACGACCCTATTGTTGCCAGTACTACTCTCAATACTCTTGCCAAAAAAATTCCTCTAAAGCCAGTCCACCTCGAATTTGAAAATTATGCTCCACCGGCTAGTTTTGATATTTCCATATCCGCCGCCATCAATTTGGCCAAACTATATAATATTGACCAGTCTGTCGCTATCGCGAATATCAAAAACAATTTAGTTCTGCCTCCTAGCCGTTGTTCTCTGCTTAAAGGTCTTCATAATTATCAAATTATCGACAGTTCATACAATTCTTCGCTTCTGGCCTGTACCGAAATGCTTAATGTCCTCAAAAAATACTCCTCTCCCCGAATCGCCGTTCTTGGCGATATGCGCGAAATGGGTCTCCAGTCCAAATCAGCCCACGAAAACATCTATAAAATTGCCTTAAAATCTTCAGACACAATTATCTCAGTCGGACCGGAAACCAAAAAATATTTTGGCAATAAAGCCATCAAGTTTGATTACTGGTGGCAGGCTCTAGATTATTTAAAATCAAATTTACCCAAAAACTCCACCATTCTTATCAAAGGCTCTCAAAATACTATTTATCTTGAAGAAATTGTCAAATCTTTATCCGTCTCAAATCAACCAATCTGTCGTCAAAGTACCTATTGGCAAAAGGTAAAATCAGATTTCCGCCAAAATACTTAATAATTATAATTATCTGGATATTTCCACAATCGTGAGTTATAATCACGGGTCATGAAACTAAACGGTTTTAATACAGCTTCAGATCTTTGGATTACTATACGCCGGACAACCGACTACAAAAACGGCGATCCGTCACTATTAAAGATGAACCGGGCTCATCTATTTATCGAAAAACCAGCCATGAAAGTCAAGATCAAAGATCTCACTGGCAAAAAGGTCCTAACCCTCGGTTGCGGTAGTGGCGAAGAATGCGACCTTCTTCAAAAAAAAGGTGCCACAAATATTGTTGGCATCGATATTGCTGACAAATTAATCAAAGAAGCCAAAAAAAGCTATCCTCAACACCAATTTCACACCATGAACGTTAAAAAAATGGATTTTGCCGACAACTCTTTTGATTTTGTTTATTCAAGCTTGATGATGCATTATTTAAAAGATTGGAAAAGTGCCCTCAATGAAATCAATCGTGTCATGAAAAAAGGTTCAACTTTTTTATTTTCCACCCTCCATCCCACTCGTTGGAGTGGTGAGCGTCAAGGCGATACCTTACTTATGGGTTTCCAATATCCCTCAAAAGATAGTGGCCTAAAAATTTTTGGTGATTATCTCAATATTAAAGCCATCAGAGATGTAGGTATATTGAAAATCAGTATGACCTCTTATGTCAGACCACTCTCCGACATGTTTCGCGAATTAGTCAGAGCCAATTTTGAAATAATCGATATCTACGAACCAAAAGCCACCACCGAAACCAAGTTCTACGATCAGGGATATCACGAAATCAACCAAAGAATACCTGATTTCATTATTTTCGAAGCCAGAAAGAAATAGTTTTTAACCTTTTTTGTAATCCGGATCTTTTTTCATCTCTTTTTCGATTAAATTGCGCAAAAACACCGATCTCGGTACCATTCTTTTTTTGGCCACAAAATCGAGATAATTTAAAATTCTCGGACTGACAAAAAAATTAAAACGAACATCGCTATTTTCGCCGGCTTTATTTAAGGCCTCGCCCAATATTTCATCCACATTACTAGCAGCATATTTTATTACACTTACTGCATCTGACTTCACCCACCCCAGGACAAATGACGGACTAGTATTCTGAGTCAAAATAATCACTTGTTTTCCCAAATCTACCGACATATTAATAAGGTAACCCACAGACAAGCTTGGTAAAGACGTTTCAAAAACACATATATCCGCATTTTTCAATTCTTTAAGGATTCTTTCATTATGATCCTCAAGCTCAGTTGATGTCATCTCATAAAACGACTTTGGATCGACACTGTCCACCCAATTGCTGGTGTGAGTATATCCGAGCTCTTTAATTTTTTGATAAATTTGGTGAACTATTTCAGGATTACTTGTTTTGATTCTCGGACTGGTGCCAAAAAATACTTTCATAACTTCGTATTATACCACTCTCTGTCATTATCTACCGCTTCTTGCCACGAACCTTTCAAATTATGATCTGCTCCCTCGTACACTACCAACTGGCCATTGATCGCCTTAACTACTATTTGTTGCCACTCCACCTTACACCAAACATCAGCCGTCCCCTGTTGAATTAACACCGGCGCTTTTATCCAACTATAATAATTTTCAAAAGCATAACGCCTGGCATCATAATGCATTTGAAATTCTGTAATAATTTCATTTATCGCACTTCCTTCGTCGATGGTTGACAGCACACTTTCTGGAAAAGTCTGCGTCATCGGTGCCCACAAGACTGTCGGGTATTTGTCGCCAGTAGTTTCCAATACCGACAAAGCAATCTGCCCGCCGTTGCTGTGCGCCCAAATGCCAATTTTGTCTTTGTCGACCCACGGCAATTGTTTAACCGATTCAATCAAATCCATTACCTGATTTACTTTAGAAAATCTCGCTTCAAGCACATCGCCCGACTCTTTGTCCGAATTGCCATATCCCAAAAAATCCAAACTAATCGTTGCATACCCTTCTTTGGCCAGTGCATCGGCCACTTTCCATGTCCCCGAACCGACAAAATATCCCACCGGCTCGGCATATCCCCGAATCATAATAATCACCTTACTCAAACTACTCTTTTCGGGCCAATAATTAATCATCCCTGATATTTTTTGGCCGTCACTCTCGAAACTAATTTCTCTAGTTGTAAAGTCAAATTTTTCTTTTCTTGCCTTATTTATCGTCTCCAGCTCTCCTCCAATTTCTATTCTCGATGCCATCCCACCCCGTTTTCGTAAATTATCAAAATCATATTGCTCCAAATTTAATTTACTAGCTTCTTTTTGCCTGCCGATCGGACTAATCGGTATTCGTGGCCAAAAATAATATCCAGTACCCACCAACACCAAAACAATAATAGTTAATCCTGTCCATCTCACTCTTTTATTTTACGCCTAGTCTCTAGTCTGCTGACAAATTGATTCATTTGCCGGGCTACCACTCTTCCTTGTTCAGTTCTCAGATAATTTGTTCCCTCTCTCAAAAATATTTCTGGCTCAACTTGACAACCTACCAAATCATTCAATTCATTTATTGCTTTCACTTTTAATACTGTCGGCTCCAATCCCGGATCTCGCTTTTCTGCTCTCATTATTGATACTTGTAACAATGCTCCCAATCTCGAACCCTGAGGGATTCCCTCAAACAACCATTTCGTTTTTTTATCAACCATCAAAACCTCCTTCAGTTCGCCTTAATTCTGCATCACATAAGATTTCTTATGTCATAAAGAACTCCAACAACTAAATTTACAACACTTCTATTTTAAACTCTTAAATCTATTTGCCAACCCCCCAAAATTAAGATAAACTATTTGACATCTACCGCCAAATATAATATTATACTCCATGGCTAAAGTAACCATGGACACTATCGGTGCGGAAATTCTTCCCGGTAAAACCAGAGAATTTATTGCCGATGTTCAAAAAGTGGTTTGGCGACTACCTCCCGGCCAAAGAGGCCAAAAAATTGCCGACCTTGATATCGACACTCGAGCTAAAGAACTATTTCAACAAGGCGAGATAGATGAACATGTCCTTGCTTTTTATACCAGTAGGTAATACAATTCACCTTGTCCTACCGAAGACAGTGAGGGTCGAAAGACTTAATCATCTCACCGAGGCCCCTGCGCTCTACTTTGGTAGAGCTTTTTTTATTTTAAATTTATGCCAAACAGACAAAAAATTGATAAAGTCAGCGAAGTTGTCACCAAGCTGACCAATGCCAAATCAGCCGCTCTTATCCAATATCAAGGCCTTGATGCCGCCGGTGTTACCGCCCTTCGCGACAAAGTCAAAGCCAATGGTGGTCTTATCGAAGTTACCAAAAATTCACTAATTTTTCGTGCTCTTCTCAAAATGGGCATTACCTTGCCAGAGGAACTAAATGGTCCAACCGCCATTGCTTACTCCAACACCGACGAGATCGCTCCTTTAAAAGAAATCGATGCCGTCAACAAAGCCAAAGAAAAAACTAGCTTCAAATACGGTGTCTATGCCGGTAAACTTCTCTCCGCCGATGATCTCAAAAAATTCTTATCGCTTCCTTCCAAATCAACTCTTATTGCTCAATTAGTTGGAAGCCTCAAAAACCCAGTTCAGCGTCTGGCTTACTCAATGCGCTACAATCAACAGCGACTCGCTCTAGCTCTCAAAGCAGTAGCTGATAAGAAATAAATTATTAATTATTAATTAAATTATTATGGATAAAAAATTAGAAAAAATCCTAACCGACATTTCCGAACTTACCGTTGTGGAATTGTCCGAACTCGTTAAAGCTATCGAAGAAAAATTCGATGTCAAAGCTGTGGCTATGGCCGCCGCTCCTGTTGCTGGTGCTGCCACCGCTGGTGCTGCTGCTCCAGCTGCTGAAGAAAAGACCGAATTTAATGTGGTCATCAGCAATGCTGGCACCAACAAAATCGCTGTTATCAAAGTTGTCCGCGAATTCAAACCAGAACTAGGCCTCAAAGAAGCCAAAGATATGGTTGATGCTGCTCCAGCTGCTCTTGGCACCATGAAAAAAGATGCTGCCAATGATGCTAAAGCTAAGTTAGAAGCCGCCGGTGCTACTGTTGAATTAAAATAATTAATTCTTCAACATTTAAAATCCCCCGAGCAATCGGGGGATTTTTATAAAAACTAATCTGTGTAACGTTTTTGTTAGAATTCGATTTGCCTAACTTTTTTTGTAGCTTCAACAAACTTTACAAATATCGGATGTGGACTTAACGGTCGACTTTTATACTCTGGATGAAATTGTGTCCCCACAAAAAACGGATGATTTTTTAATTCTATCGCCTCCACCAATTTCCCGTCTGGGCTCGTTCCCGAAATTACCATTCCCGCATTTTCTATCTGCTTCCGATAGACATTATTAAATTCATAACGATGTCGGTGTCTTTCTTGAACAAAATCAGTATCATAAATATCTCTCAGTATTGTTTTTTTACCAATTTTACATGGCCACGCTCCCAATCTAATCGTCCCCCCATATTGGTGTGCCTCCAAATATTTTTTTTGATCCTTCATCACATGGATTACTGGGTATTTTGTTTTCGGGTCAACCTCTTCCGAATTTGCCATGTCAAGTTTTAACACATTTCTGGCAAATTCAATCACTGCCATTTGCATTCCAAAACACAATCCCAAATAGGGAATCTTATTTCCCCTAGCAATTCTGACTGCCTCGATAATTCCCTCAGTTCCCCGACTCCCCCAGCCCTGAGGCACCACAATTCCTTGATATTTTTTCAGCTGATTAACATCCAAATCGCATGAATCAATTGCCTCAATTTTCACTTCTACTTTATTTGCCAGACCACCATGTTTCAAGGCTTCCATCACCGAGACGTAAACATCGGCATGTTTGCCCTTTCCAAAATTGACATATTTCCCTACCAATGCGATATTGACTACTTTATTATTTTTTTTAATTAATTTTTTCCACTTATTCAGTTTTGGTTTTTTAAATTTTAAACTAAAAATTTTAAAAATTTTTTTTATAATCCCTTGTTTTTCTAATACCAGTGGTACCTCATAAATTGAACCACAATCTGCATCATCATATATAGCATCATTGTCCAGAAAACAACGTTTTGCCAATGTCTCTCGTCGCGGCTCATCAAGTCCTATTTCACTTCGGGTAATTAAAATATCCGGAGCAATCCCAGTAGATCGCAGTTCCGTCATTGCATGTTGTGTCGGTTTTGTTTTGAGTTCGCCTACATTTCGTAAATACGGCACATAAGACACCAGTACATACATAGCTTTTCTCTCACGACCCATTTCTCGAGCAGCATACAAAAACGGCAAATTTTCAATATCCCCGGTACTGCCTCCCACCTCGACTACTACAAAATCAAATCCTTTTTCTAATTCATAAAATCTTCTTTTAACTTCATTTGGTACGTCAGGAATCATTTCTACATCCCGACCCTCATATTTGAAAGCTCTTTCATTTTCAATTATAGTTTTGTAAATTTTTCCTGAGGTGATGTTATTATTTTTGGAGAAATTTTGATTCAAAAACCGTTCATAATTACCCAAATCCTGATCTATCTCACCCCCATCCTCAGTTACAAAAGTTTCACCATGCTCTTGCGGTCGCATTGTCCCCGCGTCCACATTCAGATACGGGTCAATTTTAACCATATTTACTTTAAAACCACACGATTTTAGCAACATTCCCAGCGATGAAGCGACGATACCTTTTCCCAGACCTGAAACCACCCCACCAATTACAAATATATATTTCATGTTCTCATTTTAAATATCTTCAGCTTGTATTCAATGGATTTCTTTTCAAAATAGAGTATACTAATCTCATTCCCACCCCCTAATTTGGTATAATATAATATGCCAGACAATTCCGAAAAAATTACCACTAATATTTACGAGAGGTCCAAAATTATAGCCGCTGCTGAATATTTCATATGCCAAAGAGAGACTACTCCTGAAAATCAAGAAAAGTTGGCAAAAATGGATGCTTTTCAAATAACCAACACTGACGAAGCCAAATATGTTCAAGAATTATGTCAAAAATTAACTTCCGAATTTCGTCATGATCCTAAATTCAATCAAATGTCCGCCAAAGAATTAGAAATCGAAGCTTATCGAGCAATATTATTGGAAACGAGACCTTCTGCAGAACGTCCAATTCAAGTCAATCTCAACACACCTACCATACCTCTTTCTTCCAAAAAACAGATCGACAGCGTCATTCCTGTATAGTCAGAATAATCGCATATCACAACAGCTCTGTTTTCCCTTCAGATTTTAATTTTTCTACCACTTCTCCCACTCGTCCACTCTGATCCTTTTTGCAAATTAATAGAGCATCTTCTGTTTCCACCACCACCAAATCTTCTACTCCTATAAAAGCAGTGTATTTTTTTGTCATTGCATAATTATTCTTCGCCCCAATTTCTAATCCATTTAATTCGTAATTTTTAATTTGCCTGTACCCTTTAGGGCATAATTCGTAATTTATCAGTGACTCCCACGTCCCAATGTCCACCCACTTAAATGGCAATTCAACTACCAATGCTTCGCCAGCCCGATAAACTAACTGAGTCACGTCCTCAATCGGACCTTTGGGCATTTTGGCGTATTCGCTCGGAGCATCACCACCCTCAGCAATCGCCATCAGTGGTGTATACCACTCCATCCGATATTTTTTGAACATTTCCAAAAAATTTCGCGGCGTCATACAGGTATGGTTCATGTGCAACAGTGCCAATCCGGCTTGAAAATATTCTTCCGCTTTTATTTTGGCATTTTCTCCATCGCCCCGCCACAAAAATTCTTTGACATCATACACTGCCACTTCATTCTCTGCCGATACCCGACCACCCTTTATCAACCAATCGTTGCCGGTAATCGCAAAATCCGGCCGGTGTCCTCCGGTAATATATTTTGTTGTCTCCCGAGCCAATCGATCACAAACATCCATCATTTTAAAAAATTCTTCCTCTGGCAAACGTAAGTCATCTACCTGCACCAACATAAATGGTTCATCCGGATTGATCCGATACAACATCGCCGCGGCAAAGCCGGTCGCCGGACCATGATTTTTCATCTCCGGTTCGATAAAAATATTTTCAGTTAGTACTTCCGGCACTTGAATCTTGACCATATCCGCTTGTTCCTTAGTGGTCTGAATATAAATATCTTTCGCATCAAATTTTTTCCTCAAACTTTCCCAATTTAACTGAAACAACGATTTGCCACCAATCAGTGGCAAAAATTGTTTTGGATTTTTGATTCTCGAGGCAGGCCACATTTTGGACCCAATCCCTCCGCAAATGATAACTGGTTTCATAATAAGTTAAAAGTTAATAAAGTTCATAAAGTTATAAAGTACAACTATTATAAAACTTTTATTAATCCAGACAACATTTTAGATATTTCTTCACTTCGTTTTAGAATTAATTCAAAATTTTCTTGCGAAACATAGTGTAGCTCCGAAGCTAAATATACCATTGATCTTACTTCACCGCATGAACCTTTAGAAATAAACAAAAAATTCTTACAATAACTGAAACTACGATAAACAACCATCACTAATTCCTTTGACTTTTGCCAAGCTATAATATCTTCAAATCGTTCAATCTTTATAAACTTTATTAACTTTTTAACTTTATGAACTTATCTATATTTTCCACGGTCGTTTTAATTATTCTTCCGATTGCTTCTTGAGTATTAAAAGCGTTGTGTGGCGTAAACACCACATCGTCCCGATCGCGCAAAAGATGATAACTTAGCACTTCCTGTAAATCATCTTTTGTCGGCTTAGTGCTCGACACCATCGACACACTCTCCACCAACTCTTCGTCTTCAGTCACATCCAATCCCGCTCCCCACAAAATTCCATTGGCCAAACCCCAAATAATCGCCTCCGTCTTGACCACCTTGCCCCGTGAGGTATTTATCAAAATCGAGCCTTTCTTCATTAACTTAATATTTTTTAAATTTATTAAATGCCGTGTCTCTGGTGTTGCTGGTACATGTAAAGTAACTACATCCGAAAGCTCAAGACAATCCTCAAGTGGCGCATATTTAAATCCCAGTCTTTTGGCTAATTTTACATCCGGTGTTCTCTCCACCACCAACACCTTCATTCCCAATCCTTTGGCAATCCGAATTACATTTTGGCCGATACTCCCAGCCCCTATTACACCAATTGTTTTGCCATACAAGTCCGTACCGGTTAATCCATCCGGACTAAATTCTCCATTCTCCACCGATTGGTGAGCCGGCACAATTCGTTTGGCCACAGCTAAAAGCAAAGCCATCGCATATTCAGCCACCGTATTTGCCCCATACGACGGTACATTGGCCACCACAATATTTCTTTTTTGACACTCGTTGCTATCAATATGATCGGTTCCCGTTGAACGGGTAGCTATCATTTTCAAATTTGGTAATTTTAAAAGTATTGCTTTATCCATTTTGGAATAGATAAATACCGACACGATATCGTATTTTTTGGCGATTTCTATACTTTCCGGCAATTCAGACGAATATATCCCCACTCCCGTCGAATCCAAATTGACAATTTCCTTTTCAATCAATTCTTTCTCCCAACTCTTCACCCCAAAAAACCCAATTTTATAGTTCATAAATAAATTATAAACTATTTATCTTGGCCAGTATTTCTTTTTTGTTTTCAGTTACAAAGGTCTGTTCATCAGCCAGCATTTTTCCCCATCCGTCAATTTGTTCTTCGGTCATTTGTTCTACTGCCGCCAACAATCTATCTTTTACCTTGCTCTCTAACACAAAACTATTTTCAATTAGTACTTTCAGGGCCGATTTCTTGTCCATTATTGTCTCCTTTAAAAACTGTAACCGCTTCATCAACTTGTTGTTGCACTCCAACTTGTTTGCCAAACATATTCTCCATAACTATAACTTTTATTTCCACCCCCGAATCAACCATTCTTCTTGGAGTATCAACGTACATAGCTTTAGCTGCTTCCACTAATTCCGGTGCCGCCCCAACCACCGGCACTTTCAAGCCTGCTCCATGACACGCATCCACCAACCAATCTGGTATAAATTTATGAAGTGTCACATTTTTTGATGCTCCTTCGACTACTTTTTCGGCCACATCAACTACAATACCTCCACCCGGAAAAGCTCTAACTAAAGCAGCTGTCAATAATAACCCGGTCCTACCTAATTCCGTCAACTGTTCTTGACCATTATCACGCAACTTTTCGCTCTCTTGCAATGCATTAACTGTAGCTTTAATCTTTTCCAGTAATGTTGTTGCCACCACTTTCTGTACTTCCACTTCACCTTCCTGAGTATTTTGACGCTTATCACGATTGTTTTCTTCGTCCATACAATTATATTCTATCATCCTAATTTACCTCCAGCCTTGTGCAAATGATAAACACCCTTAATTATCGGCACTACCGCAAGCGGTGGTACCGTCAATAATGCCAATCCAGTCAAAATTCCACATCTGGCTACGATTATCATTTCATCACAAAAACCGGGAATATCAATTTCCGGCAAATCAGTTCTACCTTCAATCCTAACTGTTGGTGCTCGTCTTTCTTTTTCGTACATAGTTTTTATAATCAGGATCAGATATTAAAAAAACCGGTCCCGTCGGTTACCATTTGGTACGACTGGCCGGTTATAATTCTCTTCGACAAATCTCAGAGCAAGGCGTTGTTGTCTAAGTCCTATAATACCAACAAATTAATAAAATGTCAAATACAATTCCTGACCATATTTGTGACTTTTGCAAACAAAACTCTGGCGGATTTTTCTACTGCCTGTTTCGGATCTTTGACTTGTCTTATCAAATCCTTTTCCTCATTATTTAATGCAACCATTCCTAAAAGTGTTGAATTTTCAATAATGGTAGATGAGTTTTTTTCAAATCCCAAATATTCTTTTACTCGCCTAGATTCAGACGTCGGCTTAACTAACTCTACTGCTGGGATATTGGATAATATTTTATCAACTACCCCCTCTTCACTTGGATCAATACCCGCCGAATTCAGAGTCCAGTTAATAAATCCATAGACAGCTTTGTATAACAAATAATTGTATACCTCAGTAAAATTTGTGTTGTCAATTAACATCTGCTTCACTTCATCCATCTCCATTACATCAACTCCCATTCTTATACCTAAATTTATAATTTCATTAACTTCATCAACTTTATCTACAATTACAAATTCTTCATTTTCTAAAATTTTTGGTCTTGATATCTTAATATAATCACCCAAAACGACACCATTATTTATTTCATATTCAGCTTTTGTCTCTGGCTCAAATCGCAAACCCAAACAAGGCTTTACTTTTACTATTTTTACTACTTCTTCTTTTGTAAGGCACCCTGGTATTGTATTAATTTTTTCCGAATTAATTAATTCTTGACCGCCATTTGCCACCATAAAACTATTTTACCTTAATTATCTTATTCTTGATATATTGACCTACTAGTATGCGATATGTTTTAATGGTTATAGTTAAACATTACATTGATACAAGAGGAGCCACCAAATGGACGAACAAATAGTATCACAAGACAAACTTGTGAAACAAAGTTCCACCCCCAAAAAAATAAACGGGGTTAGTATCGACAATCTTCCCGACCTCTTAACCGTCGCCGAAGTCGCCGATCTTTTACGAGTTTCCAAACTAACGATTAAACGTTGGGGTAAACGAGGTAAACTACCCGCCATCCGCATCAATGCCCGCGGTGATCGCCGTTATCGCAAGGAAGCTGTACTTTGGTTGCTGGGAATTCAGACTGAATAAAGAAACTTACGTCATTGCGAGGGGTTTATCCCCGAAGCAATCTCAATTTGCCCTTAAGGGGGTCAGAGTAAAATCTGGCTCCTTTTTTGGTTTCTTTTGGTGAAAATTTGAAGCAATAGCGCCAAATTTTTCCTAAAGACACCATCCCGTCACTCTTCCTCTCGGTGTTCTTTTGACCAATCCTTTCTTTTCAATCCCTCTAAATCTCCCTTTGACAAGGGAGACTTTCAACTTCATTTTTACTTCAGCAATGTGATTCAATACCTCATCATTTGTAAATCTAATAGTTGCAATTCCAATCTGACTTAAAAACTTGTCCCTAGCTTCATCATATCCTTTCCTTTTTATATGACTTCCGCCATCAATTTCAATTGCCAAACTTAGCTCGGAGCAATAAAAATCCAAAATAAATCTATAAATTGGTTTTTGTCTTAAAAACCTAAAACCAGTCTGGTCTTTTTTAAAACTTCATTCCAAATTTTCTTTTCAGCCTCAGTCGGATTATTTCGGTTGTTCCTTGCTACATCCTTAAGCTGATCAAGATATCTCACGCTACCCTTCAAACCATGAATTGCCTCATAATCAACATTTTTCATATTATATAATTCCCCCTTGTCAAAGGGGGTTAGGGGGATTGAACAACCCTCCCCCTTGGTGTCCTCTTCACCAACCCTTTTTTCATCAAAAATGGTTCGTAGACATCAGTGATTGTCCCCACATCTTCGGTTAACGCCGCGGCGATATTTTCTACCCCCACCGGACCCCCACCATATTGATTTTTGACTACATCCAAATATCTCCTATCTGCATCAGACAAACCCATTTCATCTACCCCCAAATTTAGTAGCGCCGACTTGGCTTCTTTTAGAGTTATCACCCCATCATTATTTATTTGTGCATAATCTCTAACTCTTTTTAAAAGCCTGTTGGCTATCCGGGGTGTCCCTCTCGCCCGCTTGGCAATCTCCCCCGCAGCGGCGGGGTCTATCTCAGTATTTAAAACCTGCGCTGTTCTTTTTACGATATGTGTCAAATTTTGTTCATCATAAAAATCAATTTGGGTCACCATGCCAAACCGATCTCTCATTGGTGATGATATCAATCCAATCCGTGTCGTCGCTCCCACTATGGTAAATTTTTGCAATTTTAATCGCACCGATCGAGCCGATGGCCCTTTGCCCAACACTATATCCAGAGCATAGTCCTCCATCGCACTGTACAGCGTCTCCTCCACAATTTTGTTTAACCGGTGAATTTCATCGATAAATAAAAAATCACCTTTTTTAAGGCTTGTTAATATCGATGCCAAATCACCCGCCCTTGTTAATGCCGGTCCTGAAGTAATTTTAATATTCGACCCCATCTCAGCCGACAGCAACATCGCCAATGTGGTCTTGCCAAGGCCCGGGGGACCATAAAATAAAATATGATCAAGCGACTCCTCACGTGCTCTAGCCGCCCGAATAAAAATATCCAATTGCTCTTTTAATTTTGGCTGGCCAATAAATTCCGATAATTTCTTCGGCCGAATTGATAATTCTATTTCTTTATCAATTTTATTTAATTTTGGATCCAGTGGTTCGTTGATCATCATAAACCGTCGCAATTTTTTCTAATTCGAAATCCGGGCGTTCTTCTGGTATTACATCCGACTCTATATGCACCAGAGACTTCTTCTATTTCCACCAAATCAGATCTATTCAAACTGGCTTTGCAATCACCACACACTTCTTTATAACAAGTCTCAATCATTTTTTTATTGTCTGCTGTTATCGTTCGGCCACCCGGTTCAATCCCAATTACAATTTTAAAATCTGGATTGTATCGCATTATTGGCCCTCGTATTATATTTTTGTTATTTTTTGTCATTTGCCTAAGTTTAACAAACACCATTCTAACTTCTCTTCCAATTCGACAAGCTCATTGGGCATCTTTTTGGTTACTTTTTCTATTTCTCTTTTATCAAATCCAAGTTGCTCCAAACTTAAAGTCAAATCATCCTCAAGCAAAGGCAAATTGTCCTTAAGATTCAGCTCTCCCAATCCACCAATTTTTGATTTTAAGTCGACAATAATTCTTTGTGCGGTTTTTAAGCCAATTCCTTTGATCTTTTTAAAAAAATCGACATCGGCATCTCCGATTGCTTTAACAATTTCTAAAGTATTTTTCTCAGCTAAAATTCCCGCCGCTGTTTTCGGGCCAACCCCTGACACCGTAATCAACATTTTAAACAAATCCAGTTCCTCAAAACTGTCAAACCCATACAAATTTATATCATTCTCACTCACCGCCATATAAGTAAACAACTTTATTTCGGCGCCCTCATTAAAAACTTTTTTCCCCACAAATACCAAATAGCCAATATTGTTTACTTCTATCTCTATATAGTTTCCAAATACTCTACTAACTGTTCCTTTTAGGCTTGAAATCATAACCAAATATAACACGAATGTCACCCGAATACTTATCGTCTACATTTTTGCAAACGTAAATCCCAACAGTAGTGTATTCAAAATCGGATCTTTGATCATTTAATAAATATAATGCTTGTCTTTTTATATATAATTTTTTGGATTTTTTTAATATATTTTTTAATTCTTTCGTAACAATTTCTCCACCATCAATGTCTCCAAATAATTTTCTTTTTTGCCACGTATCAACTGTTACAAAATATGACCCATTTTGGGAATAATCATATCCACCTAATCAACAAGATATAGCTTGTATCCGGTTATCTCGGTTCAGGTAAATTTAATAATTTTTGTTTTATATAATCAATTTTTTGATCTTCATTTAAACTTCTCTTAAATTCAATCAATCTATCAAAATCCTCACAAATCCACTTCCATCCTTTAACATGTTCCTCTGCCAAGTATTTAGTGTCTTTTCCCAGTTCTCCCAATTTTTTAAAATAACTTTCTCTGCCATCGTTATCGCCGCAAAATAAAAATTCCACCATTTGCTGGACCCCCTCACCACCATATTTATGATCCTCTCTCCAACCTTCTACCATTTCATGCAGTAATGCCGCAGATATTGTTTCGACTGATGAATTTTCAACAAAGTCAAATGGAATATCCAAACTGCTATGAACTTCATCTCCAGAACTCATTATTTTCATAGAAATTTCACCATATGGCAATTCAGTTTCTCCCAATATTAAATTACCTAACCTACAGGATTCAATTAATGAGCTTAAAGATTTATTCACTACCTCATTACTAACTACAGACTTAATATTTTTATCTTTATACACCTTAAATTTAACCCCCGAAATCTCCTTCGATATCAATTCATCAAAATGTGATTTTGTATATTCCAATTGTCGCTGTCGTACTGCATCTATACTCATATCTTCATTGTAAACCCATGCGTCAATAGCAATTCATAAAGTTAATTATTTATTCTTCAATCTTATCAACATTTTTCAGCCACCATTTCGGATCTCGCCATACCGGCTGCCTTTCTACCTCAGCTCCTTTCGACACAAGTTTATAATCTTTTAATATAGATCCTCCCATCAAAAATTGAAAAAATATCAATTCAATATCTTTCGGATGTTTTCTTAAATATTCTTCATTTAAATTTGCAACATGTGCCTCATATTCACTCTGCTCAATTGACATTGTTGGATCAATTATATATTGCAAACCGTGTAATAGTTCATGTCTAAAGGTTTTTAAGCTTTTCACTAAAGTTTTTTCATTTGTTCGATCTATTATGATCTCCGTCGTAACATCTTGGGAGTGAAACACCCCCGCCACCATATTCTCTTTCAAAAACCCGGTCAAACGATCATCTTCCAAAACATCTATATTACTATCCTTTGCCCTCTGTCTTAACTTATTCTCAAACTCTAATGGATCTTTTTTTAATAATTCATCATCTGGCAATTCGTAACGTTCTAAGACCAACTTTCTGTCCGTACTCAATCTCTCCATTATATTCGGATTATTAGGTCTCATTCCAGTCAAATACTCACACAATTGACTACCGCTCGATTGATTAGTTCGAAAATCGACTATAATTTGTTTTTCTTGTTTATCACTCATATCTTCATTGTAAACCCATGCGTCAATGCCACCGCTACTGCATCGGCAGCATGTGATGGACTAATCAGATCTTCCAAACCTAAAGTCTCCCTCACCATTATCTCCACCTGCTCCTTTTCGGCTCGGCCATACCCTACCAGTGCTTGTTTCACCTGTAGTGGAGTATATTCCATCACTTCGAGTCCATTTTTCTTACCACACACTTTTATCACTCCAATCGCCTCCGATACTTTAATTGCCGACTTAGCATTTTTGGCAAAAAACAAAGTTTCAATCGCCATCTCTGTCACTTTATATTTTTTGATTATCTTTTCCAACTCTTCATAAATTTTCCCCAGTCTGTCAACACTACTATCTTTTTTACTTGTCAAAATTACTCCACATTTTATCAATTTTCCACTATCCACAATGCCATAACCGGTATTTTCTAGTCCTGGATCAATACCTAATATCATTTTCCAAGTGTTTCCTGTTTAACTCTATCGCTCAAGAATATCTTCATCAACGACTGATACGGCACATCTTTGGCGTTTGCCAATCTTTTTAATTGAGACAATAAGGTCACTGGTAATCTCAAAGAAATCGACTCGGTTGTCAATTTTAAATTTGGGAACACGACCCTTTCCGCTTTTGACCAATCAAAGTAATCAGTCGAGCTGTGGGTCGACCAAAAATCTCTTTCTTCATCTTCACTCTTAAATACAGGTAATTTTTTAAACTTCTTCATAATAGTTTTTCTCCTTTTTGTCCATATCTCTTGCCGAGATTATTCTAACTTTATTTTTTCTTAATGTGAATGAAATAAATAATATTCTTCGGTTGTTAGTTTTACCTAAAACCACATATCTTTTTTCTTTTTTTGAATGAGTTGTGTCATCTAGAATCTTCAATGGTTCGTTGACAAACACCTCTTCAGCTTCCTGCATCGAAACATGATGCTTATGAAAATTTTTATCGCAATTTCCAATATCCCAATCAAAAATAATTGGTTCAGGAATAATTTTCATTAAATATAAGTATATTACCAAAATATACAAAAGTCAACTTCTAAGACCTTTTGGTAATTATTAATTATTAATTAATAATTTGACATTATTCTCTATCGTTCCATCATCATACACCGTTACTTCGGTAAATCTCGGCGTTTGAGTATTTCTATCTTTGGAAATCGCTCCTACTAATACCGTTTTCCAGCCATCAATTTCATATTCTGAATTGTAATGCAGATGTCCCGAATAACCTGTCTTAACATTATTTTTTAGAAACATTTCTTTTAACCATTTTGCTTCCAACGCCGTGGTTGGCAAATACTCTCCCATCACATGTTTGGAAAAATTATTCCATAAAGGCATATGCATCACTGCCACACACGTAATTAATTGACACTCTTTGGCTTCATTCTCAATCCATTTTTTTTGCTCCTCGCCAAGTCCTTTCCAGTTTCCATTATTGATCAATATCAATTTTACATTCCCCATCTTGACACTTTGATAATCTTTACCAAACACCCCACTCCATTGGTTCTTATACAAATCATGATTACCCGGCACCGCCACATACTTTACTCCACTTTCCCCCAATTGTACCAACACATTCATTAGTTCACTCCTTGTCCCATTTATCGTCAAATCCCCCGCGATTACTACTAAATTATTTTTTTCGATTTCCAGAACCTTTTTTAAATCATCAATATCATTATGGACATCTGCCATCACCGCAAATTTTAATAAAACAGACTTTTCTTTTCTTATTTCTAAATTACCAATTACTGATGACTGATTACTAATTACATTTTTTTGATCTTTCTTCATCAAAAAAAATATTCCCACCACAATCAATCCAATTCCCAATAAAATCCAAATTTTCTTCACTCTTTATTCTATCAAAACATCTTATATTCGATGTTAAAATACACTATGTTCAAAAGAATCGGAGAAATAGTTAAATCGATAGATACAACTACCAAACAACAACGAATAATTTCAACTGCCAATTTTGCCTTAAAACGAGCCGAAGAACTCAACAAAACCTCAGGTCTTTCTCAAATAATCGGCGCTGATAGCCATACAGTCGCCAGACAGCTTGCCGCCGAAATTCTATTAAAAGAATCGCGAGATCCAGGGTCCGATATGTTTGTCGATACTATTAAATCAATTCCGATTGCGGGACTACCCTTTCAGCTCGCTGATAAAGCCAGAGATATTGATGCCCAAGCCTCACGATATTTAAAAGAAGAGATCGATACAACTCTACTCCCATCTGCACAACTAGTACTCAAAAGCGCCGCCTCAATCTATATTGACGCAATGATAAATAAACAAGATCCCGGGAAAGCTCTGACTCAACGCCTGCCATCATTCAAAAAAACACTAGGCAGATAAAAAGTCTTTAATTATTGGCATTTCTTCCCTTCCTATCACATTATAATGTCCACCATCTGTCACCACCCATTTGCCATTCTTCAGCAATTTACTTAACTTTTCCCCTTCACTAAGTGGAAATATTCGATCGTTTCGCCCACTCATTACCAAAGTCTTGTTTCTGATTTGTTTTAATATTTTTTCATTGTTAACTATACTTAGAAAATCAAATACCTCCCTCAATCTTTCCGGCCCAATTTTCCGAAAAAATTTAATATTCTCCTCCATCTGTTTTCGATATTTTTCCCTTACCCCGTCACCTACCGGGTTAATCTTCTCGTATGTGGCCATCAACAGTTCAATCGGTAGATTTAGCCCGTGTTTGACAATTCCCATTATCGGCTTCAAATATTTTAATATATTCAAATTCCCTACCCCGCAAGCCACTAATATCATTTTTGCTCTCGGGTAATTTCGAATAATCAGTGGCGCCACCAATGCCCCAAGCGACCACCCCATTATCAAATCAATTTTTCTACCCGCCACCCGTTCACTTATATATTTGTTTATCTTCTCACTCTCAAATTTTACCTTTTCTCCCACCAAGTTTATGGCTATTACTTCATATCCAATCTCTTTAAGACAACTACTCAGAAAATTATGTTCTTTAATTGGTGCCGAAACACCGTTGATCAACACCGCCACTTTTTTCATAATTTATTTTACACCCTTTTACATTATAAGACTATTTACCCTTTTCCCACTTATCCACACTACTTACCTATATTACATATATCTAAGATATTTTGTATATTTTTAACCCTATAATTCAACTAAATTCGTAATTCGTAATTCTAACTTCGTAATTAAGTTATAATATCTCAATGGACCTTTCTTCTTTCGAGCATAATGTTTCTCTCGCACCCTACACCACTACCGGTATCGGCGGTCCAGCTCAGTATTTCAAAATTGTCACCAAACAATCCGAGTTATTTAATGTCTTAAAATTTGTTTCTTCTCAAAAAGTCGATTTTTATATCCTCGGTCTAGGTTCAAATGTGATTATTTCCGACTCCGGTCTACCTGGCATAACTATCATCAACAAAGCCTTTCAAATCAAAATTTTCGATAAAGTTACACCATCTTCTGCCCCCTTTAAACCAACTTACACTCAACGCCAAGAAAACGAACCGGAAAAATACCTCGATTTTAATAAAATCGATTACGACGAATCCAACCTCCATACTCAAGAAGTCATCCTGACCGCCGGCACCCCACTGCCTTATGCCATCAATTATTTAATTTCTCAAGGACTCACTGGTCTTCAGTGGTTTTCCTACATTCCCGGCACCATTGGCGGCGCCGTCTTTCAAAACATTCACGGCGGCAAATATCATTTTTCTGATTATTTAATCACGATTAAGGTTTTTAACCTTAAAACTGGCAAAACTAAAATTTATAAAAAAACTGACTTAAACTGGAGCTACGAAACATCTTTTTTTCAGCAAAACCCAGAATTGATTATCCTTTCTGCTCGGCTAAAACTTTTTAGAGGCGATGCCGTGCTTGCCAAAAAAGTGTCGCTGGCTTGGATTGCCCAAAAATCCACAGTCCAACCGATGAATTCACCCGGCAGCGCCTTTGCCAATCCTTCTTTGGAAATTTGTCAAAAAATTTGGGGCGAACAAAAATCAGCGGGTTGGATTATCGATCACGAATTGAATCTCAAAGGTTATTGTATCGGCAACGCCCAAATTAGCCTCCAACATAGCAATTTTTTCATCAACGCCGGTCACGCCACCGCCTCTGACTACAAAAAACTAATTGATTATGTCCATGACCAAGTCAAATCCCGCTTCGGCTTCGACCTTGTTCCTGAAGTAAAATTCTTGGGTCAGTTTTAAACTTTATTTCGCCTAGTTTTTGATAACTCAACCACACGTCTGTCAATCACCACTCTTGCCTTGGCTTTTTCCACAGCCCGTTTAACCAAGTCAGGCTGAGTACCATCACCAAAAACATCGACACTAACACCACTAAGTTCGCCTCGCATGAATAGTCCCATGAAATTATCTGTGTCTAAATTCGCCTCAGGCACACCTATTTTTGTGGCCCTCCCCGACATCTTCAATGCTTTTATGTCAGAATCATCACGAACTGTAGTTATAACCACCGATACCGGTTCGTTCCTCTTTACCAGATTATCTAAACTGGTTGGACCGCTTCTACCCACAGCCAACTTATCTACCAAAATTGCACCTCTAATACCCGCCGCGGCAAGTTTTCGCCGGTACAATTCCATTTGGTTTACCGGAACAACTACCATTACCTTACCAGATTGTTTTTTGTGTTCCATATTACACGATATTATACATCAATATTTTAAAAATAAATTTCGGCAACACCAATTGCCTCCGCCATCTTTTTGGTTCCATTAGGAGCGAAAACAACCATTCCATCCCCATTTTACGAATCCACTCAGGTGCCCTTTTTAAATCCCCCGAATAATAATCAAAACTTCGCCCTACCCCCATTACCAAATTTACCTTTAATTTATCAATATTGGCTCCAATCCATTCCTCTTGTTTCTTCATCCCTAATGCCACGAACAAATAATCTGCTTTTATTTTAAAATCATAATTTTCTGGCTCCGCTCCCACCACTTTTAATTGAGGATATTTCTTTAAAAAATATTCTGCGGTATGTTTTGCCCTGTCTCCCCAACCCCCCAAAAAAAACACCGTTCGCTTTTTTTCTTCCGCCACCTGACACATCCGATCCATCAAATCCGCCCCGGTAATTAACGTCTCTCGGTGTCGCCCCATCAAAATCTCCACCCCAATTTTTAATCCTTTTATAATTCTGTTAACTGTTAACTGTTCACTGCTAACTAAATTTCCCCACACCAGTCCAACCCCATCTACTACGTTAATAGTAGTTTTGTTAATCAGCAAATTTATAAATTGCCTATCCTTAAGTGCATTCATTACAAACTCCGGATTGACAGTCGCAATCCACTGAACCTGCTTACTCCATTTTTCTTCCATCAATTTTAGCAGTGAGCCTGTTGAACTGCCAAATAGCGGTATTCCATACATTTCTTGGTATTTTAGGTCTTTTTTAATATCACCTCTATCTTTATTTGTCATAAAAAACCATATCAAATGATGTCTTTAATTATTTTACCACTTTAGTTATTTTATTTCTTTTATATTAACTATATCATTTAGTGTCATCAACCCCTATATAATTAAATTAATACAAGACTATTTACTCAACTATATCACTTTATTTGTCCATCTCTATTATAAGATGATTTATTCAAAATACTCTTTCCGTCAAATATTTCCATTCGTATAAATTTTATACTCTTGTTATTTACCTTTCTTCCCCTTTTAATTATTAATTATTAATTATTAATTAGTAATTTTCCCATATGTACTTATACTGTTTAATTTATTCGTAATTCGTAATTCGTAATTTTTAATTATTTCAAAATTACAGGATGTAATTTTGAAATACATCATCTTAT
>Ga0172375_10000211_pt1 | contig 91600 bp, 83 predicted proteins | sample LakKiv1m_FD_114537 | JGI IMG/M metagenome (GOLD analysis project Ga0172375, IMG submission 114537) | Freshwater microbial communities from Kabuno Bay, South-Kivu, Congo - kab_092012_11.1m | ecosystem: Environmental > Aquatic > Freshwater > Lake | place: Democratic Republic of the Congo...
AGAAGCACGCGGCCGGCGCGGATTCCCTCGATGCGCGAGCGTTCGTCGACGAACGCCGAGGGCCCGCGGTCGATCGCGGAGCGCAGCCGGGCGTCGCCGACCGACAGCATCGCCTCGACGCTTTCCGCGGGGTTTTCGTCGCGGGGCCGTTCGGCGAGGCGGACGAGCGCGGCGGAGACGCTGAGCGGTTCGATGAACGCGGAGGCGTCGCGGACGTCTTCGCGCAATTGGGCGAGGACGGACTGGGCGACCTGCGCGCCGCCGTCGGTGAGGCAGATCACGTACCCCGGACCGTTCCGCTTGACCACGATGTCCTGCGGTCGGCGCGTGCGGTCGAGGAGATAGCCGAAATTGCGGATCGCCTCGTCCCCGGTCGCCTTCGTTGATTTGGCGATGAGGCGGGCGACGTCGTCGATCGCGACGAACAGGAGCGCGAGGTCGCCGACCGTGCCCTTGTCCCCCGCCGATCCGACGATCCCGACGAGGAATTCGCGGAGGAAGAGTTCGTTGTAGACGCCGGTCGACGGATCCCGGGTGAGTTTCTCGAGCGTGCCCGACAGCCGCGACTCGAGCAGTTCGACGCGCGTTTCGAGATCCTTCTTGACGGCGTCGAATTCGGTCGCCTTCTTCTCCGCGGCGGCGATTCCGGATTGGTAGGCGGCCGGTTTGGCGACGCCGTAGAGAACGACAAGCTTGTCGACGAGAGGTTCGGCGACGGCGAGCCAGGGAGAGCCGCGCTTGGCATACACGAGGTCGAAGAGCCGTTGCCAGACGCGATAGTCGTCGGGAACGGACGGGTCGATCTCGAGCGTGTGGGGGACGATCGGGAAATCCTGGTCCGCGAACACGGCGAGGACGTTTTCCTCCCCGAAGGCGGCGACGAGCTTGAACAAAACCTGCGTCGCAAGCGCGGCGTGCGAAAAATCGCGGATGTCGCTCGGCTGTCCGAGCGCGCGCGGAGAATTGAAGAATTCGGTCGCGGACAGATCGGCGACGAAGCGGGCGACGGCGGAACGGCCGAACACCACGCCGGAACGCGTGACGGCACTCTCGACGTCGAGTCGTGCGACGGCCGCGAGGACCGGACGGAGATACTCGGACGAGGGTGCGTACATCCGGCAATACTCGCGCATCGCCGGGACCGTTTCCGCGATCGTCGCGGGAACGGGACGGTCCCAGGAGATCTCGAACAGGCGGTTGGTGAAGAGCGTGCGGGTGGCGTGATCATAGGCCATCAGCGCGGACGGCGAGAAGACGAACGGACTCGGGACGAACCCGATCGAACGGCCGGAAGGAAGGAGGACGGCGTCGTTTCCGCCGGTGATCGGCTGGACTTGCAGCGGGACATCGTTGCGGATCGCCGCGGCGACACGCCGGTCGGCGACGACGACGGCCTGGGGGGCGTAGGCGGCGTAGGCGGTCAGCACCTCGATGAGACGGTCGTCCCATTCGAGCACGACGAGACGTCTCAGCGCGAATCCCGCGGCGACGAGCGCGATCGCTTCGACGACCGCTTCGGGATCGGCAGCCGGGATGCCGATGAGGGCGACGTCCGGACCGTCCGCGATGAATGCGAGACCGACCGTCCGACCCGCACGCTTGACGTCCGAAAGCGCGAGGAAAATCCCATTCCCGAGGGAAACGGGGGGACTGAACCGCAAGACGTTCTTGACATTGACCATCGGAAACACCGCCTCTCACCTTTCATTATACCGTATTCGCCGTCGTTTCAAACGATTCGCCTGCGGTTTCACGCGTAATTTCCGTGAAAAAACGCAGCGGCTTTGTGTTATAATTATTCCGACGACCGATCAAGGAGGACACCATCGTGGCCAAAGCGAAAACCGTCGGGGAACTCTTCCTCACCTTCATGAAAATCGGCGCCTTCACGTTCGGAGGCGGCTATGCGATGATTCCGATCATGCAGCGCGAAGTCGTCGACGTCAAGCACTGGGTCACCGAGGACGACATCGTCAAACTGCTCGTCATCTCGGAATCCACGCCGGGCGTGATCGCCGTCAACAGCGCCACGTTCATCGGCTACAAGATCGCCGGATTCTTCGGTTCGCTGGCGACGACCGTCGGCGTCGTCCTGCCATCGTTCGTGGTCATCTCCGTCATCTCGTCCTTCCTCGAGGAATTCAAGGCCCTCACGTGGGTCGGCTACGCCTTCCTGGGTCTGCGCGCCGCGGTCGCCGTGCTCATCTTCAACGCCGTCTTCAAACTGACGAAGAAGACGAAAAAGGACGCCTTCTCGCTCGTCGTCCTCGCGCTCGCCTTCCTCCTCGCGGTCTTCACCGACCTGAACGTCATCTACCTCATCTTCCTGTCGGCCGCGGCCGGAATCGCCCGGGCGATGCTGTCGGCGCGCCGCGCCGCGAAAGGGGGGACGGCAACGTGATCCTCCTCCTCGAACTGTTCTGGATCTTCTTCAAGATCGGCCTCTTCACGTTCGGCGGCGGCTACGCGATGATCCCGCTCTTCCGCTCCGAACTGGTCCCGCGCGGATTCATCACCGAAGAGGGTCTGATCGACTTCATCGCCGTCAGCGAATCGACCCCCGGTCCTTTCGCCGTCAACATCGCCACCTTCGTCGGAACCGAAAACGCGGGGATCCTCGGCGCGCTGTTCGCGACCGTCGGCGTCGTCCTGCCGTCGTTCCTGATCCTGCTCCTGATCGCCCGTTTCAGCGCCCGCATCCTCGAGTCGAGATGGTTCAGAGCGGCTTTCGTCGGCCTCAAGCCCGCGATCGCCGGACTCGTCCTCGCCGTCGCCGTCACGCTCGCGCTCGAGCGCGTCTTCCCGTCGCTCGACCTGAACGCGCTCCGCTTCGATTTCGGCACGTTCGATGCCAAGGCGCTCGTGATCGTCACCATCGTCTTCGTCACGTCCCGGAAATTCCGGAAACTCTCGCCGATCGTCCTGCTGTGTTTCGCCGCGGCGCTCGGCATGGTCCTCTACGGACTGCTATGAAAGGAGCCGCCGCGATGAAACGCCTGTTCGCGTCCTGCATCATCCTTCTCTTCCTGTCCACGACCCTTTCCGGGTGCGCCGCGGCCGACCGCATCGTTCCCGAAGTCGACTATGCGAACGCGACCTGGGTCGACATCGACGCGGCCGGGCTCGAAGCCAAACTGGCGGCCGAAGCGGATTTCATCCTCGTCGTCTCTTCGGAGACCTGCAGTTCCTGCGCGGAATTCAAACCGGTCCTCGACGCGGCCGTCGCCACCTACGGAATCGTCCTCTACAAGATCGAGGCGGGATCCGCGTTTCCCGGCACGAACGACGTCTTCGACTACGAGTACACCCCGACCGTCGCCGTGTTCCGCGACGGCGTGGCGATCGGGGTCGTCGATCCCGACCGGCTCTCCCACCCGTTCGAATCGCTCGAGCGCTTCCTCGACTGGCTCGACCGCTACGTCGTCCTTCCGCCCGTTGTCCTCCCGCAGTAAAAAAAAGCACCCTGAAGGGTGCCTTCGTGAAGATCGCGTCAACGCTTCGGCGACGCGATTTTCTTTTTGATCGCGTCCACGACGCCTTTCGGGACGAAGGGCGAGATGTCCCCGCCGAAGAGCGCGAGTTCGCGCACCGAGGACGACGAGAGGAAAGAATTCTGGCCTTCGGTCATCAGGAAGACGGTGTCGATCTCGCCGTCGAGGCGACGGTTGAAGTTGGTGAGTTGGAATTCGTAGTCGTAGTCCGTGACGGCGCGCAGACCGCGCAGGATGTGCGTCGCGCCGAGCATTCGGCAATGGCGCACGGTGAGGATGTCGCTCTTGACCACCTCGACGTTCGGAAAGTCCCTGACGGCGTCCTTCACGAGCGCGATGCGTTCGTCGGCGGTGAACATCGTCGTCTTGTTCGGATTGTGCGACACCGCCACGTAGAGCTTGTCGAACAGCTTCGCGCCGCGATCGACGATGTCGAGATGGCCGAAGGTGATCGGATCGAAACTACCGGGATAGAAGCCGATTTTCATGGATTGTCCCCCCATCGGTAAAATGCGAATTTGGAATGTCCGGCGGGAATTTCGCGCATGAGCGCGAGCCCGCCGATGTTTCGTTGGTTCGTGAAGTTGCGGTCGGATTCCGCGACGATCGTCCCGTCGGCGGATAGCATCCGCGTCGCCGCGATGGTCCCGAGCGCGGCCGGGACCGCCGCGTCGGCGTAGGGCGGGTCGAGGAAAACGAGGTCGAACCTGCGGCTTCCGTTCGCGGCGAGAAAGGCATCCGCGTCCGTCTTCAGGACTTCAGCCCGGTCGGGTCCGACCGCGAGGGCCGCGAGGTTGACCCGGATCGTCGCGACCGCGGTCCGATCCGCATCGACGAAGACGGCTGTGCGGATCCCGCGGGAGAGCGCTTCGATTCCCATCGCGCCGGTGCCGGCGAAGAGGTCGAGGGCGGTTCCGCCGTCGAAGAACTGGCCGAGGACGTTGAAGACCATTTCGCGGTTCTTGTCGGTCGTCGGCCGCGTCGCGGACTGGTCGGCTTCCTTCAGGAGCCGGTGGCGGTACGTTCCGGCGATGACGCGCATGGCATCAGCGGAAGGTGATGTCGTCGACCGTCCTGCGGTCGAGGCGCCTCACCAGTTCGGTGACCAGCCTCACGGCGTTCTCGTAGTCGTCGGAATGGATGATCGAGGTGTGGGAGTGGATGTAGCGGGAGGCGAGGCAGATCGCGATCGAGGGGCAGCCGCTCTTCGAAAGATGCATCTTGCCGGCGTCGGTGCCGCCCTGCCGGAGATAGGAAAACTGGTAGGGGATCTTCAGTTCCTCGCAGACGGAAACGGCGAATTCGCGCAGCGCGACGTGACCGACCATCGAACTGTCGTAGATCATCAGGCACGGACCCTTGCCGAGTTCGGTCTCCTTCGTTCCGCCGGGGTAGTCGTGGGCGATCGTGACGTCGAGGGCGATGCCGATGTCGGGTCCGATGCGGAAGGCGCTGGTTCCGGCCCCGCGCGTGCCGACCTCCTCCTGGACGGTGCCGACGCCGTAGTAGACGTTCGGATGGGGGATGGTCTGGAGGTTGTCGAGGACCTCGATCGCGAGCGCGACGCCGATGCGGTTGTCGAGCGCCTTGGCGAGGATGAACTTCGGATCGCCCAGGTCGCGCGAGACGATGGCGGGCGTGATCATGTCGCCGATCGCGACGCCGAGCGCCGCGACGGCTTCTTTGGAAGCGACGCCGAGGTCGAGATACATGTCCTTGAGGTCGACGACTTTCGTCTTCTCCTCGTCCTTGAGGATGTGCGGGGGCTTCGAGCCGGTGACGCAGTGGACGATGCGGTCGTCGCGGGTCGTGATCTGGAACTGTTGCCCGAGGACGACGTGTCCCCACCAGCCGCCCGCCGGAACGAACCGGACGTAGCCTTCCTTGGTGATCTCGGTGACGATGAATCCGATCTCGTCCATGTGCCCGGCGACCATGATCTTCGGTCCGTCCGGATCGCCGACCTTTTTCGCGATGATCGAGCCGAGGTTGTCGAACGTGACTTCCGCCTTGCCGGCCACCGCGGTTTCGACATAGGTCCGCACCCGGCGTTCGTTCGCCGGAATCGCATTCAGCATCGTCAAATCGTAGAGCAGCTTCTTCATGGGCGCCTCCGTGATCCGTCGCCATCGACGGTCGTCTTGATTCATTATAGCACGTTCGGGCGCCGGTCGCAACCGGCCTAAAAAAAAAGCAGCCGGGCAGATGGAAATCACTCGAGCAGACAAACATCCACCCCTTAAGTGGGCGCCTCTTGTCCTGCCTTCAGGATTCCCAACCGAATTGGGCTTTCAACACCGGCAGGGCCTTGACTCCCCAGCTATACTTTAGTGCTTCGCAGTTGAGTGATTTCCATCCACCCGGCTACGACTTCATTATAAGGATGCGCATTCCGCTTGTCAAGCGGTCCGGCGGATTCCGCCGAACAATGAAAAAAGGCCGATCGCGGGATCGGCCTTCGTCATCAATCGTGATCAGGCGCGGGGATTCTTGATGTTCGCGTGGGCTGCGGCCAGACGGGCGAGCGGGACGCGGAACGGCGAGCAGGAGACATAGGTGAGGCCGATGTTGTGGCAGAATTCCACGGAGATCGGATCGCCACCGTGTTCGCCGCAGATGCCGAGCTTGAGGTCCGGGCGGACCGACTTGCCGAGTTCGGCGGCCATCTTCATCAGCTTCCCGACGCCCTTGGTGTCGATGTGGGCGAACGGATCGGATTCGAAGATCTTCTTCGCGTAGTAGTCGGCGAGGAACTTGCCGGCATCGTCGCGGCTGAACCCGTAGGTCATCTGCGTGAGGTCGTTCGTGCCGAAGCTGAAGAATTCGGCTTCCTTCGCGATTTCGTCGGCGAGGAGCGCGGCGCGCGGGATCTCGATCATCGTGCCGACATAGTAATGGAGGTCGACGCCGGCCTTGGCGATGATCTCGTCGGCGGTCTTGACGACGATGTCCTTGACGTACTTGAGTTCCTTGGTGTCGCAGGTGATCGGGATCATGATCTCCGGGACGACCTTGCCGCCGCGGGCGTTCACGTCGATTGCGGCCTCGATGACGGCACGCGTCTGCATGACGGCGATTTCGGGATACGAGACGGCCAGACGGAGACCTCTGTGGCCCATCATCGGGTTGGTCTCGTGAAGCCCCTTGACGGTGTTGTTCAGCTGCTCGTAGGAAATGCCCATGGTCTTGGCGAGGTCCTCGATGTCTTCCTTCTCGGTCGGGAGGAATTCATGGAGCGGCGGGTCGAGGTAGCGGATGGTGACGGGGAACCCGTGCATCTCCTCGTAGAGGCCGATGAAGTCCTTCTTCTGCATCGGAAGCAGCTTGGCGAGGGCGCGTTCGCGTTCCTCGACGGTGCTCGAGATGATCATCTCGCGGACGGCGGGGATGCGGTCCGGTTCGAAGAACATGTGTTCGGTGCGGCAGAGGCCGATGCCTTCGGCGCCGAAACGGTAGGCGACGCGGGCGTCGCGCGGGTTGTCGGCGTTGGTGCGGACCTTCAGCGCTCTGTATTTGTCGGCCCAGGCCATCAGCGTGGCGAAATCGCCCGAGACGGTGGCGTCGACGGTGGCGATCTTCTCGCCGTAGATCTTGCCGGTGGAACCGTCGAGCGAGATCCAGTCGCCTTCGACATAGCGCTTGCCGCCGACGTCGAAGTGGCGTTCCTCGACGTTGACCTTGACTTCGCCGGCGCCGGCGACGCAGCAGGTGCCCATGCCGCGGGCGACGACGGCCGCGTGCGAGGTCATGCCGCCGCGGGACGTGAGCACGCCCTTGGAGATGACCATGCCTTCGATGTCTTCCGGAGAGGTTTCCTGGCGGACGAGGATGAGCGGACGGTTGTCGAGCTTCTTCAGTTCGGCGGCGCGTTCCGCGGTGAAGACGACGCGGCCGGTCGCGGCGCCCGGAGAGGCGTTGAGGCCGGTGGCGATGATCTGCGCCTTCCTGAGGGCGGCGGGATCGAACTGCGGATGGAGGAGGGCGTCGAGCTGGCCGGGTTCGACCTTCAGGATCGCCTGCTTCTCGTCGAGCATGCCTTCCTTGACGAGGTCGATTGCGATCTTGAGGGCGGCTTGCGCGGTGCGCTTGCCGTTGCGCGTCTGCAGCATGAAGAGCTTGCCCTTCTCGATCGTGAACTCCATGTCCTGCATGTCCTTGTAGTGGTTCTCGAGCTTTTTCGCGATCGCGAAGAACTCGTCATACAGGGCGGGATTGTCGTTTTTCAGTTCGGAGATCGGCTTTGGCGTGCGGATGCCGGCGACGACGTCTTCGCCCTGGGCGTTGAAGAGATACTCGCCGTAGAGGACGTTTTCGCCGTTGGCGGGGTTGCGGGAGAACGCGACGCCGGTGCCGGAGTCGTCCCCCATGTTGCCGAACACCATCGACTGGACGTTGACGGCCGTACCCCATTCGTACGGAATGTTGTTCAGGCGGCGGTAGGTGTTCGCGCGCGGATTGTCCCAGGAACGGAACACGGCCTTGACGGATTCGATCAGCTGCACCTTGGGATCCTGCGGGAAGTCTTCGCCCTTGATCGCCTTGTATTTCGCCTTGTAGGACTTGACGACCGACTTGAGGTCGTCGGCGTTCAGCTCGGTGTCCTGCTTGACGTTCTTCTCGTGCTTCTTGTGGTCGAGGATTTCCTCGAAGTTGGCCTTGTCGACTTCCATGACGACGTCCGAAAACATCTGGATGAAGCGCCGGTAGGAGTCATAGGCGAAACGCGGATTGCCGGTCTGCTTCGCGAGCCCTTCGACGGCCACGTCGTTGAGACCGAGATTGAGGATCGTGTCCATCATGCCGGGCATCGAGGCACGTGCGCCCGAACGGACCGACACGAGGAACGGGCTGGCGTTGTCGCCGAACGTCTTGCCGGCCTGTTTTTCGATCTTGTGGAGATTGTCGTAGATTTCACGTTCAATTTCCGGAGCGATGCGGCGTCCGTCCTCGTAATAGCGGGTGCAGGCTTCGGTCGTGACCGTGAACCCGTAGGGAACCGGCATGCCCAGATTCGTCATTTCCGCCAGATTGGCGCCCTTGCCGCCGAGAAGGTTGCGCATCGAGGCCTGGCCTTCTTGGAACAAATACACGTATTTAGTCATGGAATAGTCCTTTCTTTTCTCTTTTTTTCCAACGCAAATTATATCATTTCCATGATGAAAACACAAACATTATCATGTATTTTCATCCGTTTTCACGGATGCTCAGGCACCCAGTTTGATGAAAAGGTTTTCCGCGAGGCGGATGACGCGCAGGCGGACGCCATAGGCGGCGGCGGCACTCACGATGCCGAGGACGAGCAGGCCTGCCTGCCAGGGCATGATCCGGGAGAGACCGTAGAGCGCGAATCCCTCCGCGGCGATGACGCCGAAGCCGCCGAAGACGCCGATCAGCGCGGCGAGGCTCTGCTTGACGACCTCGACCTCGTTGTGGAACGAGAACTTCGGGAAGCGCAGATTGACGATCGAGCCGACGGCCGACGTCAGGAGCGAAAAGCCGAACACCGCGCAGAGCATCGCCGCCGCATCGAGGAAGGGAATCCCGAACCCGATCGCGAAAAGCGGGAGCGCGACCGCCGCGGGAAGCGAACCGAGCAGGACGTTGAACGCGAGTTTCGCGTCCATGACGGTCGGCGGGGCGACCGGCAGGCTCTTGACGATCCACAGCTTCTTGCCCTCGATCGAGAGCGATACCGCGGAGGTATAGACCATCCCGACGCAGAAGCCGACGAAGCCGAGCACCAGGAATGGGGTCGGGAGCTCCGCCCCTTCGGCCAGGTCGGTGAAGAGCGCGAGCACCTTGTCGGCGAAGAAGAGCGACGCGACCGCGGCGACGAGCAGGATCACGGGGCCGAAGCCGGCGTTGAAGATGTACATCGGTACGCCGACGAACGTCCGCCATTCCTTGCCGAGCAGGGTCCGGAACGCGGTGGTCCCGCGATAGTCGACGGTCTTCCTGCGGGCCGACCATCGCTCGTTCTTCGCCCGCGCGTTCGTCTTCAGGATTTTGCGCGAGAGCACGAGGACGAAGGCAGCGAAGACGGCGACGCCGGAAAGCACGAGGAAGAGGGCGGAAAGGACGTCGCCTTCGTGGACGGCGGCGGCGAACCAGCCCATCGGCGGGAACATCTCGCCGAGGCCGGCGATGAACCCCTGTTGGTTGAGGAGCGGGTTCTCACCCGCCGCGGAGAAGGAAAACGACGAGACCATGAGCCCGATGAACACCGCGAACATCAGCACAGTGTTGATCATGCGGCTCTTCGGGAGCCGTTCCGTCAGGAGGCGGACGGAAAACGAGAAAAGCGCCGCGAGGACCGCCGGAAGCAGCGGTACGGCGAGAAAGGTGGGAAGGAACAGGAGCGCGCCCGCGACCGAGGTCGGCGCGAACGCGAAGTAGGAAAACGCGATCGGAGCGGTGACGAAGAGGGTCATGACGTAGACGTTCGTCATCAGCACGAGCGCCTTCGCGGCGACGAGGGTGCGCGGCTTGATCGGCAGCGGACCGAGGATGTCGAAATCGGCCAGACGGAAGAGCGCCGCATCGGCCCGGAAGAACACGAGCATCACGGCGGTGCCGAACGCATACAGATACATGTACATGAGCAGGACGGCGACGAGATCCGCCGAAGCCAGCGTCCGCGCGAGGTCGTAGAACAGGAATCCGATTCCTCCCATGTAGGCCACCAGCACGTAAAGGAGCGCGAAGCCGACGAGGATCCGTTTCAGTTTCGAATCGGAATAACTCGATCCGAGGATCCGCTTCGGGCTGAAATTGACGCGGAAGAGCGTCCGCGCAAGGGTCGCGAACTGGCTCATCGTTCGATCAGCTCCAGAAAGATGCTTTCCAGCGAACCGTCCCTGGTGATCTCGGCGGTGGGTCCGGACGCGACGATCCGGCCTTGCTTGATGATGGCGATCTTCGTGCAGAGTTTCTCCGCAACCTCGAGGATGTGGGTCGAGAAGAAGACGAGGGCGCCTTTGGCGCAGAGGTCGCGGAAGAGTTCCTTCAGCTGGAACGCCGCCTTCGGGTCGAGGCCGACGAACGGTTCGTCGAGGACGAACACCTTCGGGTCGTGGATGAGGGCGGAGATGATGACGAGCTTCTGCTTCATGCCGTGCGAGTAGGTCGCGATCGGATCGTTCAGGACGCCCGCGATTTCGAACATGCCGGCGTGTGCTTCGATCTTCTTCCGGCGGTCGGCGGGACTGATTCCGAAGATGTCGGCGACGAAATTCAGATACTGCGCACCGGTGAGCGTCTCGTAGACGTCGGGGTTGTCCGGAAGATAGGCCATCGCCCGCTTGGCGGCGAGCGGCTCGGTCCGGATCGAGTGCCCGTCGACGAGGATCTCGCCCGCATCGAAGTCATGAATGCCGGCGATCGCCTTGAGAAGCGTCGTCTTCCCGGCGCCGTTGTGACCGATGAAGCCGTAGATCTCGCCCTGCTCGATGTCGAGCGAGACGTCGTTGCAGGCTTTATTCTTACCGTCGTAGCTTTTCGTGAAATGACTGATCTTGAGCATCGATGGACCTCCACTGACATGCATCGCCCTCATTTTACCACCATTCGCCGAAAACGGACAACACGTTCTTCGTCTCCGGCGGAAAATCCTGGTCCGCGCGATAAAAACAGTTGCATTTTCGGGGAACGTTGGTTATAATAGAAAAGGCAAACGCTCCTATAGTTTAATGGCAAAACGCAGCCATGGTAAGGCTGAGATTCTAGTTCGATTCTAGGTAGGAGCACCATCAGGACGTCAAGGGACCGCGGCAGTCGCCGCGGTCCCTTTTTTCGCCGTCAGAAAAAGGAAAAGCCGCCCGAAGGCGGCTCATGCTAGCGGATCGTGGATCCCGAACTCACGATGTTGTCGGGCTGCTGCGAGAGGTCGGAGGTTGCGAAGATGCGGCAGTTGCGACCGATCACCATGTTCTTCGGGACCTTCACGTGCTTGCCGATGACGGTGATGCCGGAAGCGAGGAGGGCGGGATTCTCCCGGTTCGGCGTGAGGTCCGTGCCGAAGCCGACCATCGCGTTCTCGCCGATGACGGTCTTCTTGTCGATGATGCAGTTTTCGACGATCGCGCCCGGTTTGACCTCGACATAGTTGAGGAGAACCGAGTTAACAACGCGCGCGAACGGATGGACGACGACGCCGGGGGAGAGCACGCTGCGTTCGACGGTCCCCGCGACGATCGCGCCGTTGGACAGGAGCGCCTGCCGGATCACGGCCTTCGAACCGACCTTCACGGCCGGAAGCTCCTCGGATTTCGTATAGACCTTCCAGTCGGGATCGTACATGTCGAGCGGGATCTTGTCGACGGTCTCGATCAGTTCGAGGTTGGCCTGCAGATAGGAGTCGTAGGTTCCGACGTCCTTCCAGTAATCGTAGAACTTGAACGCGAAAACCTTGTCGCGGCCGATCATCGAGGGGATGATGTGGGCGCCGAAGTCGAGGTCCGGAATCGTGCTTTCGCGGATCTTCTTCACGAGCACGTCGGTGTTGAAGACATAGATGCCCATCGAGGCGAGGTCCGACTTCGGCTGTTTCGGCTTTTCGACGAACGCGGTGATCTCGTTCTTCGAGTCGGCTTCGAGGATTCCGAAGCGGGAGGCTTCGCGGATGTCGACGACTTTCGCGGCGATCGTCAGATCGGCGCCGGTTTCCTCGTGCTGACGGATCATCTTGCGGTAGTCCATCTTGTAGATGTGGTCGCCGGAGAGGATGAGGACGTGTTTGGCCGCGCTCTTTTCGATGAACTGGAGGTTCTTGCGCACGGCGTCGGCGGTGCCGTTGTACCAGTCGCTGTGCGGCTGGAGGAGCGTCACCTTGGAGTCGCGGCGGTCGAGGTCCCACGGTTTCCCCGTGCCGATGTGGTCGTTGAGAGACAAGGGCAGGTACTGGGTGAGGATCGCGATGTTGAAGATGCCGGAGTTCGAGCAGTTGGAGAGCGTGAAGTCGATGATGCGGAATTTGCCGGCGAACGGAACCGATGGTTTCACCCGGTCTTCGGACAGGATGTCGAGCCGCGAACCGCGGCCTCCGGCGAGAATCAATGCCAATGTATCCATGGTCATACCCCTTTCCCCCTGATGAGTTTTCGATAGAGTTCCTTGTAGTCGCGGGCGGACGATTCCCAGCTGAAGTCGGCCTGCATCGCCCGTTTCACCATCGCGTTCCAGGCATCGCGGCGCTCGCGTCGGACCGCGAAGGCGTAGCGGAGCACGTGCATCATGTCGTGGGCGTTGAAGGCGGTGAAGGAGAATCCGGTCCCGGTGTTTTCGTATTCGTTGTACGGCCGGACCGAATCGACGAGACCGCCCGTCTCGCGGACGAGCGGGAGGGTCCCGTAGCGCATCGCGATGAGCTGCCCGAGGCCGCACGGTTCGAACTTCGAGGGCATCAGGAAGAGGTCGGACGCCGCGTAGATGTTGCGGGCGAGGGCGTCGTCATACCCGATCACGGCGCAGACCCTGTCGGGATGCGCCTGTGCGACGCGCTTGAAGAATTCGATGTATTTGCGTTCGCCGTCGCCGAGCACGACGAGGCGGAAGTCGTCGGTTTCGAGCATCTCCTCGAGCACGCGTTCGACGAGGTCGAGCCCCTTCTGGCCGACGAGGCGGGAGACGATGCCGACCAGGGGAGAAGCGAGCGGGAAGTCGGCCTTGAGACGGTCGTAGAGAGCGGCTTTGCAGGCATCCTTCCCGGTTTCGAAGTCGTCGATGCCGTAGCGCGCGGGGAGCGTCGTGTCGGTCGCGGGATCGAAATCCTTCGTCGAGATGCCGTTCATGATGCCTTTCACGGCGGCGGCGCGCCAGGCGAGCAGCTTCTGCATGCCGTACCCGTAATAGTCGGTCATGATTTCCTTGGCATAGGTCGTCGAGACGGTCGTGATGACGTCCGCGGAGACGATGCCGCACTTGAGGAAATTGAGGCATCCCTCGAATTCGAAGCGGTTGTCGAAGTCGATGTTGAAGAGGGCGTGGTCCTGGAGGGTGAAGATGCCCTGGTAGGCGAGGTTGTGGATCGTCAGGACGGTTTTGACCCGCGGAAGCGCCTCGCGGTATTTCGTTTTCAGAAGCAGCGGGATCATCGCCGCGTGCCAGTCGTGGACGTGGATCACGTCGGGGACGAACTCCATGAAGCGGATCGCCTCGACCGCCGCCTTCTGGAAAAAGGCAAACCGTTCCGATTCGTCGCCGTAGTCGTACACCTTGTCGCGGCCGAATAAAAACTCGTTGTCGATGAAATAATAGCGGACGCCGTGCAGCCTGAGCGTCTGGAGCCCGGCATAGACTTCCTGCTTCGCTCCGAGTTCGATGGTGAAGCGGGCGACGGTCTCCATGCGCCGGCGGTACCGGTTCGGAATCGAACGGTACTTGGGCATCACGACCCGCACTTCGCAGCGGCGGAGCCGTTTGAGCGCCTGGGGCAGCGAACCGACGACGTCGGCCAGTCCGCCGATCTTCACGAACGGCGTGCATTCCGCCGCGACGAACAACACATTCAAGGTATCACTCCCTCGGATTCTGGTTTTATTATACCACGCGCCGCGTAGGGGGAAAAGCGCGGCGCGAACGTTTCTTCATTTTCTTGATTCAATGGGCGAAGACGCTCTTCCCGATGAATTCGCGGAGCAGCGAGTTGCACGGGACGAGATAGTCGTCGATGCCCTTGAAATACTTCAGGAACTTGATCAGGCGGTTGGCGACGATGTAGTGCTCCGAATCGTTCGGAATCCGGAGGAGGGCGGACATCGCGTATCGTTTCAGGACGCAGAGTTCGTAGGTCAGTTCGGAATTGTAGATGTAGTTCGCGTTCTCGATGAAGGGATAGATCCACTTGTATTCGCCGCGGCGCACCGACGGCCACATCGCAAGCGTCTTTTCCGGCGACGTGTTGCGGAACTGCAGGTCGCGCACGATCCGGCGGAGGAGGCGGAGATCGGTCAGGTTGATCGGATTGTTGTAGTCGATGTTGATCTGCGCGAAGGGCGAGATGTAGACCTTGAACTTCTGGTCGGCGGGGATGAACGTGGTCAGCAGGTCGTTGAGGGCGTGGATGCCTTCGATGATGATCGGTTCGTGGGGCTTCACCCGAACGGGCGCGCTCCAGATCCGCTCATGCTTCATGAAGTCGAACACCGGGAGCGAGACCGGCCGGCCGGCGACGAGATCGGTGATGCACTGGTTGAAGAGCTTGAGGTCGAGGGCATTCACGTGTTCGAGGTCGGGCTGGCCGAACTCGTCGATCGGCGCCTTGTCCGGCGGCAGGTAGAAGTTGTCGATCGAGACCGGCAGCGGCTTGATGCCGCGCGTCAGGAGTTCGATCTCGAGCCGGCGGGCGAACGTCGTCTTGCCCGAAGACGAAGGTCCTGCGATCGCGATCAGCTTGATGTTGTCGATTTCGCGGGCGATGATCGTGCCGAGTTCGCACAGCTGGTTGTTGTGCTTCGTCTCGCACATGTTGACGTACTCGACCGCCTTGCCGGCCTCGACTTTCTGGTTCATCTTGTAGATCATGTCGGCGTCGCACTGGATCGCCCACTGCTCGGCCTTGTTGAGGACGCGCAGAAACTGCGGGCTGTCGGCGAATTCGGGAATCTGTCCGTTGGCTTCGATGCGCGGAAAACGCGCCAGGAATCCCGGGTTGTAGTAGAACAGCTCGAATTCGTTCAGGTATCCCGTCGAAGGAACCATGTAGCCGTACATGTAGTTCAGGTAGCCGTCGCATTCGTAGACGTTGACGACCTTCTTGCGGTACTTGAGGGTCTCGACCTTGTCCGTGTAGCCGAGCGCGGCGTAATGCTTCTTGATCGCGGCGATCGACCGCTGGCTGCGCACGATCGGAAGGTTGAGCCGGATCAGTTCCTTCATCTCGGCGACGACTTTCTCCACCATCGCAGGCGACAGCGTACCGCTGACCGGACGGCCGTAGATGCCCATCGCGATCGAGTTCGAGAATTTGATTTGGAATTCCGGGAAGACGCGATAGAACGCCATGCAGATGAGATAACGCATGCTGGTGGCGTAAATCCGCGTCGAATCGATCGAATCGTAGCCGAGGAATTCGACCTCGGCGTCGTGGTCGAGGATGTAGGCAAGTTCGCGCAGGCGGTTCCCCACTTTGGCCGCATACACGCGCCGATTCAGTTGTCTGGTGAGCGTTTCGAGTCTCACCGGGGCGTCGAACGTCGTCGAAACGCCCCCCGTTTTGATGGTGAACATGACAAAACCTCCGTGCAATCACTCAGGATGTATATTTATTCTACACCATTTCGGCGGGATTGCAAGCGCTGTCATCCAACAATTTCACGTGCCATTTCTCGCATTGGGGCACGCAAATGCGACCGGATGGTGTATAATCGTTTCTAGAAAGCCGGAACGCCGGAGGGATAGCATGCTGCTCACCCGATTCTTCTCGAGCGAGGGAATGGACCTGTTCCCCGACATGTACCTGTTCAAGACGCCGCACTTCCTCTACGTCTTCTGCTGCGCCGTCCTTTTCATCGTGCTGATGAAGGTGCTCCCCGGACGCGGGCCGAACGTGCGCCGGATCGTCGTCCTCGTCGCCGGCATCCTGCTGCTCTTCCTCAAGTACGGAGGCGAGGTCATCTTCGTCTGGGAATGGTACGCGTTCTCCGAACCGGTGAGCCAGAACAGCCATCCGTTCCTCGACTGGCGCACGCTCATCAGCTTCCAGATCTGCGGCATCAACAACATCCTGCTCCCGCTCGTCGTCTGGTTCGACTGGAAGAAGGCGAAGGATTTCGTTTACGGCTCGTCGCTGCTCGGCGGTCTCGCCGTCATCCTCTATCCCGTCGGCGTCCTCTTCGGGGATCCGATCGTCCTCACCTTCCCGATGATCCGAACCCTCGTCGTCCACTTCCTGCTCTTCTTCCTTCCCTGCTACCTCGTTCGGGAGGGGGAGTTCCGCTTCAGCCCGAAGCGCTGGCGGAGCATCGTCGTGGGAAGCCTTCTCGCGATGGCATGGGCGATGTACGGCAATCTCGTCGTCGATCCCGGCGCGAACAACATGTACATGATGGAAAATCCTTTCTTCGGCGGTCCCGTCCCGATCCTCAACGCGATTCCGGACGGCTGGCACGTGGCGGCCATCCTCGTCATGATCGCACTCGGATTCCTCGGCATCTTCGCCGTCACGGCGCTCTCCGACGCCATCAGGAAACGCCGGCACGCAGTGCCATGAACATGAAAAAAACCCCGGCAATTGAAGGGAACCCCATGCGGGGCACACTTCAGAACCGGGGTTTTTTGTTTGCTTACTGCGGCAGATTGGCGTAGAGCGTCGCGAGGGCCGAAACCGGCTGGACCGTGAGCCACACGAGATCGGACATCGTCGCGTAACTCTCGTCGCCGTTGAAGACCGCGATCGCCAGGCGCAGTTTCGCTTCGGTGACCCCGAGCGACTCCGCGAGGACGGCGATCTCGATCCCGTCGAGCGCGGGCGACAGGTTGTAGACGGCTTCTTTGTCCGTGACGTCGTAAAAGGTGTCGGTTCCCGCGGTCGTCGTCACGGCTTCGATCGTCGTCGACGATCCCGATGCGGGCGCCGCATCGGTCGCGAAGACGTCCTCCCAGACGGCAGAGTGCGCGTCGTCGGTCTCGAAAACCGACTCGGCGAACGCGGCGGACGTCCGGAGCGTGAGCGTCGTTTCGAACGCGTTCATGTACAGCACGGTCGCCTGCCCGAGCGCGGTGGAGTAACTGGTTTCGTACCGTTCGCCTTCCGCTTCACCGATGCCGGAGATGCCGAGCAGGATGACGTCCTGGTCCGTGACGTAGCCCGCCGCGGACAAGGCCTCGTACAGCTCGGAGAGGACCATTTCCGGCCGGGCGTTGAAGTAGCCGATGCCGGCGAGAATCGCCTCGGCCTCGCCGTTCAGGGCCTCCAGGCCGACGACGCGGTCGTAATGGTTGATGCGAAGTTCGAAGGAGGGGTTGACGTCGACGGTGACGGTCACGTCCGCATGGAATCCGAGGAATCCGGTGACGAACAGCGCGAAGGAGAAGGCGGCGGCCGCGAAAGAGAGCGCGATGCGACGCAGGAAAGGCGTGCGGGAGGGAATGACTGCAACGGTCATGTCGGCCGTGACGCGGGCGACGAAACCGTCGTCGCGCGTCACCGGAATCGCGGCGGACGCGGCGAGGATCTTCTGGAATTGTCGCAATTTCATGGACCTCAGTCCTCCTTGATCGCCGCCCGGATCTTCCGGAGCGCGCGCTGGTACAGCCAGGTGATCGTCCCGAGCGGCTTCCCGAGCGCGGCGGCGATGTCGCGATGGGGAAGGTCGGAGACGTTGTGGAGCAGGAATACGGATTTCTCGGTTTCGTCGAGGACCGACAGCGCCTTTCGGATCAGCGCTTCGTTCCCGGCCCTGATTTCGAGTTGGCTTTCATAGGAGAACGGAGCGACGGCGTCCAGGTCCTGATCGGTGTAGGTGATGCGCTTGCGGCGCTTGTATTCGTTGAAGGCAAGGTTCTTCGCGATCGTCACGAGATAGGCGAGGAAGTTCCGTTCGGAATACCGGTCGATGCTTTCGAGCATCTTGAGGTAGCAGTCTTGAACGATGTCGTCCGCGAGCGAACGGTCGCGGAGGATCGGAAGGACGGCGAAATAGACCGTCTTGTGCGTCTGTTCATAGAGTTCGTCGAACGCCGACCGGTCGCCGGCTTGAAGCCGCCGGACCAGGCGGTCGAGATCATCGGGCATCGCGATCCCCCCTTCCCGTTTCTATTGTATCATCGGTACGGGGTTTTCGCCACAGGATTCACGCTTCGACCTTTCACTCATATAAACAATCCGCGCGCGTGTTTTGTTGCGGAAATCCGAAAGAAAAGGGCCTTTCGGCCCGGATTCGCGTTCATATTGGCGGCAGTTTCCTGACGGTGCCGTCTTTTTTGTGGACGATCAGCTCGACGTTCTGCGTCAGGGCTTTGATCGTGGCCCAGTTGACGGCGTCGGTCTGGGTTTCGAGGGTGCGGAGGATCTTGTCGGATCCCTCGCGGGATACGTACCATTTCCCATCGGCGGGACGGAAGCGGACATGGTAGGGACCGAGGACCGGCTTCGGTTCCTTCGGCGGGGGAGCGGGCGTTTCCGCCGGCGCCGTCTCGGGAAGCGCGCGCTCAACGGCGGACGGTTGCGCGATGACGGCCGCGGGGTCCGGCGGTGGCACCGTCGTCAGCGCGGATTCCGGCTCCGGGGTCGGGTCCGGCATCGATGCGGCGGGGGCGGGCGGAACGGGCGTCTCGACGGAAGCGGCGGGTAGCGGGATCGCGGCCGGATCGGCCGACGGCGCGTCGAGCCGTTCTGGATCCTGATGCGTTTCTTCGGTCGCGGGATCGGGGGCGCCCGCTTCCGCGACGGTCTGCGCGGCCGGTTGCGTGCGCCGCTTCATCACGCTGCGGTGGCCGATGCGGCCGACGACGACACTGACGACGACGAGGAAAAGGATCGTTCCGCCCACGAGGGCGAGGAAGACCCACCATTCTTCGAGAAACAGGATCAATTCGTCCATGCGGACCTCCGGGACGCGATCGACGCGTCAGAACAGCTTCAGCTGGACGGACGACGAAGGCCGGATCAGCCGGACGACGTCCTTCATGCCGTATTTCAGTTTCAGTTTGCGACATTCGAACACGAATGCCTTCTTGAGCGCGGGGGCGAACTTCGAGACGCACGACCAGCGGGAGCCGTACTGGTCGACGTAGACGTTGCGCAGGCGCGGAAATTCACGGTCGAGCAGATCGAAGAAACGTTCGCGCTGGACGCCGGACAGATTCATCCCGAACGAGGCGATGACGAAGCGGCACCCGGCGTCCTTGGCTTTCCGCACGATCTGGACGATGTTGTCTTCGGTGTCGGTGACGAACGGGACGGTCGGCTGGATCAGCACGCCCGTGAGGATGCCTTCCTGCGCGAGTTTCGCGAGCGCCTTGAAGCGGTCCGCGGCAGAGGGACATCCCGGCTCGAGCTTGCGGACGACGTCCTCGTTCACGGACGTGACGGTCATCACGACGGCGGCGGGAGCATTCGCACGGATGGTCCGAAACACGTCCGCATCGGCCGCGACGAGGTCGCTCTTCGTGACGACGACGACGCCCGCGCGGGCGACGGCGGCGGTCTCGAGCATCCTGCGCGTGACCTTGCGTTCGGATTCGGCTCCCGGATACGGTTCGAAGTATTTCCCGAATCCGATGATCGTCCCGACCGCCTTGCCGGAAAGGCCGGCCGCGAACGCGGCGACGGCGTCCGGGCGGGACGTGACGGACCCGAACGATTCCCCCGGAACGAGGGCGTTATGGGACTCGCAATACAGGCAGCCGAAAGGACAGCCGCGATAAGGCTCGACGTCGAACGCGATGCCGAAGCGGCGGGACGGGTCCCTGGCCGGCGACAGGATCGGGGAGGACGGGGCGAGAGGATTCATGGATTGGCACCTCCTTACAGGTATCTCCACACGGCGGCGAGGAAGGCGAGGACGACGATCGTCGCGGGATAATAGCGATGGAACTCGAGGCCGAGAAGCGGACGAAGCGCTTTGTCGAGCGCCTTCACGAAGGCTGCGACCTGTCTGGCGGGAACGCCCTCGAGGCGAAGCAACCAGGGTGTCTTCTCTGTTTGGACGATCTTCGCGGCGGCGACGTTCTGCGCGGACGAGAGCGTCTGGACGAGGTCGTGAAACGCTTTGAAATGACGTCTCCCGGCGCCAAAGGCGAGGAAGAGCCTGACGTGGCGGAGGGCGAAGACGGCATGCGCCGCGAGGTCGAGGACGACGATGGCGCCGATGATCCAGAGGATCGTCGTGCCGTCGCCTCCGATCGCGAAAAGACAGCTGAGGAAAAGGGCGACGACGGCCAGAAGATCGGCCGGGTCGGCGACGTTGTGATGACGGAACCAGGGATTGGCCGCCGCGTAGAGTGCGATGACCGAAACGACGCCTTTGAGGAAGAGATCGTTCATGGCGTCCTCCTTTCGGTGGGCATGACGGTTAGAGATGCCGTCCGACGAGGTCGACGAGCTGGTCGAGCGGGGTCGGAAGCTCGATCCGGATCACGGGGCAGCGAAGGTCCGCGAGCCACTTTTCGTGCTGGGCGCGACTCCGGCGGGAAACGTCTTCGGAGTCGTACGATCGGGCCCATTCGAGGAAATCGAGATGCTGGCGGTAAAGGTCGCCTCCGGGGGCGACGCGGGTGCCGAAGCGACCGCGTTCGCGGATGTTGATGCGTTCGATGCGGATGTCTTCCGGCAGATGCATGTAGACGACGAGGTCGAACCGGGGGATGAAGACGTCGCCCCAGCCGACGACGGCGCCGGAAACGACCGACTTGTCCTGCAAGGAGAGTTCGCGTGCGATGATGTCGCGGCAATCGGCGTCGGAGCGCCGGACGGTGAAGGGGGGATCGGTCGGAACCCACATCGCATCGTCGACGTCGACGTGGCGGTATCCGTAAGCGGCGCCGACGGCACGCGCAAGCGTCGTCGCGCCGGAACCGGAGGCGCCGAAGATGAGGATGACTCTGATCGGTTTCACGGGATCACCATCACTTCGCGAACATGATGCGTTCGCTTTGGAACATGCGGTTGAGGATGTAGATCAAGAGGGCGGTGAAGACGAGATTCGACAGGACCGTGACGATGAGATGCGCGGACGTCGCGGGATCGAAGGTGAGCACGGCGGTGAGCGTCTGCACGGTATTGTAGATCGGGATCAGATACGCCCACCAGTCCGCCGACGCCCCGTCGGAGAACATCGTCGAAACGCCGATGATGATCGTCACGAGGTAGATCGGCGTGATCAGCGTCCCGGCTTCCTTCATGTTCTTGGCGTAGGCCGAGACGATCGCGATGACGCCGACGATGACGAACACGGTCGAGAAGAGGAGAGCGAGAATCGTCAGATAGTCGGTCCAGCCGTAGACGTCGACGTCAACCCCTTCGATGCCGAGGAGATTGGGCAGCGAGGAGATGATCCCGACGAAGGAGGAAACGGCCGAAATGAGCGACAAAACGCCGAGAGAAAGGACTTTTCCGATGGCGATCTCGCGCCGTTTGACGGGCGTGACGAGAAGGGTCGCGATGGTGCCGCGCTCCTTTTCGCCGGCGATCGACTCGGGGCCGATGGCCATCGCTCCGGAAAAGAGGAACATCACGACGAGCATCGGCAACAGCGTCGACATCATGTCGCCGGTCTGCTGGGCGGGATTCTCGGGCGTCGCGTCCCACGCCACCGAGAACGCTTCGGTGTCTCCGTACAACGCGGCGGACAATTCTTCCTGATACAGGTTCACATAGGACTGGAAGCGCTGGAAGACCATGATCGAATCGGTTTCGTTCGGGTTGAAATAGACGACGATCTCCGGCTTGACGACGCCGAGATCGTCCTCGAAATGTTCCGGGAAGACGATGACGAGCTGCCATTCGGATGCGTCGACCAGATCCCGGTAGGCTCCGAGCTCGCTTTCGTCGATCGCGCGGGGTTCGACGGTTCCGGTCGTTTCGAGCGAGGTCCAGAGGTCGGTGAAGACTTCGGGTGCGTTCGCGAAGGCGACCAGTTCTTCTTCCGGCGTCATGTATCCGGTGAGCGCGGACCCCATGAACGTGTAGATGATGAAGATCATCAGGCCGGGAAGGACCATGACGGAGAGGATGAGCCGCTTGTCCTTGAAGACGCGGTCCCACTCCTTGCGGAAGATCGTGAGGACGTTACGCATCGGCGCCCGCCCCGCTTTCTTCCTTGACGAGCTTGAAGAAGAGGTCTTCGAGCGCGAGTTCGCCGTCGGCCAGGTCGCGCAGGGCATCCTCGCGGACGAGGCGACCGTCGATGATGATCCCGACGCGGTCGCAGATGCGCTCGACCAGGCTGAAGATGTGGGTGGACACGATGATCGTCTTGCCGGCGTCCCGCAGTTCCTTCAGATAATCCGTGACGACGCGCGCGGTGAGGACGTCGAGGCCGTTCGTCGGCTCATCAAAGACGATGACTTCGGGATCGTGGACGAGCGCGATCGCAATCTGGACCTTCTGGCGCATCCCGGTGGAGAGTTCTCCGACCTTGACTTCGGCGAACTTGCCGATGCCGAATTTGTCGAAGAAGAGCTTCTTCCGTTCCGCGGCGACCGCGGGTTCGACGCCGTGCAGGGCCGCGAAAAAGTCGAAGAGGTAATCCGGTGTGAAGAAGTCCTCGAGCTTGAGGTCCGAGGTGAGGAAGCCGATGCGGCGACGCACCTCCTCGGCGTCGGCGACGGCGGAAAAACCGCCAACCCTGACGTCGCCCGAATCGGGACGGATGAGCGTCGAGATGCAACGGAGCGCGGTCGTCTTGCCCGCGCCGTTCGGGCCGAGAAGCCCGTAGATTTCGCCATCTCGCGCGGAAAAGGAAAGATTGCGGACGGCGACCTTGATTTTCTCGCCGGTCCGTTCGATTTTCTGCTGTTTCCGCGACATGCGGAAGGTCTTGGTGATGCCGTCGACGACGACGACCGGGTCATGCATGCCGTTCACCCTTTCTGATGCCATTCATATGATACCATAAAAACCGGTTCTTGAAGAAGAAAAAAAGTCCATTTCTGGACTTTGTATTCGTGCTTGTCTACTTCGCGAGGGCTTTTTTCGCCTGTTCGCAAATCGAGGAAAAACCCTTCGGATCGTTGACGGCGACGTCGGCGAGGATCTTGCGGTTGACTTCGATCTTCGCGAGGTTGAGACCGTTGACGAGCTTGGAATACGTGAGGTCGTTCAGACGCGCGGCGGCGTTGATGCGGGTGATCCAAAGCTTGCGGAAATCTCTCTTTTTGCGACGGCGGTCACGGTACGCATATGCCATCGAGTTCATGACCTGTTCCTTGGCGGTCTTGAACAGGATGTGCTTCGCTCCGAAATAGCCTTTCGCGAGTTTCAGGACTCTGTTTCGTCTATGTCTGGTGGCATAGCCACCTTTTACTCTCGGCATCGTTCAGTTCCTCCTGCGGCTCACAAATACGGTACCTGCTGGCGAATCCGCTTGAGATCGGAATTCGAGACGGTTTCCTTATGACGGTGTTGACGGTTCTGCTTGGTCGATTTGTGGGTCATCAGATGCCCACCAAACGTGCTGGCGCGCAGCAATTTGCCGCTGCCGGTCTTCTTCAGTCTTTTCTTGGTTCCGGAATGGGATTTGTATTTCGGCATGTCATTCGCTCCTCTGTGGCAGTATTTTCTTCTTCGGTGTGAGTTGGATGGTCAGATACCGTCCTTCGTGGACGATGTCCTTTTCGATGTCGCCGACCGCGGCACAAAGCCCGGCGAACTTGCGGAGCACGTCCTTGCCCTGGACCACCAGCGGCGCGGGAGCGCGGTTGGGGAGGCGGACGGAAATCTTCAGTTTGTCGCCATGGTCGAGGAATTTGACGCCGTTCCTCACCTTGGTGTCGAAATCATGGGTGTCGATGACCGCAGTGAGCCGGATTTCCTTCAAATCGACGATCTTCTGGTTCTTCTTCGCCTCGCGGGCCTTGCGTTGCTGCTCGTAGCGATACTTGCTGTAGTCGAGCAGTTTGCAGACGGGTGGAACGGCGCCGGGCGCGACGCAAACCAGGTCCAGGCCTTCCCGGGACGCGATGTAGAGAGCTTCCCTGATCGGCTTGACGCCGAACTGCATGCCGTCGACGCCGATGACGAGCACCTCGCGGAAACGGATCTGTTCGTTGACCAGAGCTTCGTCTTTCTTGACCGGTTTACTGTTGCTGTAAATTGCGAACACCCCCATCAGGTATTAAAAAAGTGGATACCAGGGGTACCCACTCATGTCGCGATCGCAACGGCTGGTAGCCTTGACCCATCGCTCGGGCGATCGGGTGAGAAGTGGGTACTTCTGCTTTCTACGTTTTAACCTGTCTTATTATAGTACGGAATGGTTCGGATGTCAATGGAAATCGACCGTCATTCGGATTTTTTTTCGCCGTTGATCTTGTCTTGCAGGGTCCGCACGTAATCTTCCTTGTTGACCTGGTAGGCGCGGGCGATCGCCAGCGCCCCTTTGGGAACGTTCATGTTGAGCGTCGAACCGGCGGCGATGAACGCCTTGTCCTCGACGCGGATCGGGGCGATGAGATTGACGTTGCAGCCGATGAAGACGTCGTCCCCGATGAACGTCTGGTATTTGTGGACGCCGTCGTAGTTGACCGTCACGGAACCGCAGCCGAAGTTGACGCGCGAACCGCAGGTGGTATCGCCGATGTAGGCGAGATGGGATGCCTTCGTGTGCTCGCCCGTGGAGGATTTCTTGACTTCGACGAAATTGCCGATGCGGTTGTTCGGACCGATGTCGGCTCCTTCGCGCAGATGGGCGAACGGCCCGACGGTGGTGTTCTCGCGGACCTTCGAGTTGAAGACGATCGAATGCCTGCAGACGACGTTCTCGCCGATCAGACTCTCGTGGATTTCCGAGTTCGGGCCGATGACGGCCCCCTTCTTGATGACCGAGTTGCCGGTGATGAAACTGTTCGGGTTGATGATGACGTTTTCCTCGATGACGACATTGTGGCCGATCGTGATCGTTTCCGGGTTGATCATCGCGACCCCGTTCAGCATGTGCTGCTTGTTGATCTTGAGGCGCAGCTTCGCTTCCGCGACGGAGAGGGCGTAGAGGTCGTTCACGCCCATCGCCTTGTTGGCGTCCTTGAGGAAATAGGTGCCCAGGACGTATTCGTCGTCCTTCGCGACCTTGACGATGTCGGTGAGATAGTATTCGTGTTTCTTGTTGTCGTTGTTGATCTTCTTCAGGGAATCGAAGAGAACGGCGGTCTTGACGACGTAGATGCCCGTGTTGATCTCGTCGATGGCACGCTGCGCCTGAGTCGCCTCGTGTTCCTCGATGATCGATTCGAGATAACCCGACTCGTTCCGGATGATGCGTCCGTAGCCGAACGGGTCGTCGATCCGCGTCGTGACGATCGTGAGGTCGTGGCGGCGTTCGTGATGTTCCTGGAGGGCGCGTTCGCAGACGGCGGAATCGATCAGCGGCATGTCACCGGGCAGAATCATGACGTCACCGTCACGGTCGTCGATGAGCGGTTCCGCGACCATGACGGCATGACCCGTGCCGAGCTGTTCGGCCTGGATGGCGTAGCGGACGGTATCCCCCAGAATGTCCTGGATGATCTCACGCTTGTGGCCGACGACGACGACGATCTCGTCGAACATGCGCGTATTGCGGACGTTCTCGACGATGTAGGCGATCATCGGCTTGCGGATGAGCGGATAGGCGCATTTCGGCAGTTCCGTTTTCATTCTGGTGCCCTTGCCGGCGGCAAGGATGACGGCGTATCTCTTCATGTTTTCTCCCCTGTTCTATGGTTCATTCGAAAAGCGGACGGATTCACAAGGATCGGATGAGCGAAACGAGTTCCGCGATCGCGGCGTCAACGGTTCCCATGTCCAGCGCGGAGACCGAAACGCGGATGAGCGGTTCGGTACCGGACGCGCGGACGAGGACTTTGCCGTCCGAACCGAGCCGGGCGGCGATGGCGGCTGTCCTGGCGACCACGGCCGGATGTTTCGCGAGCGTCTTGTCGATGTCGCGGAGATTCACGAGCTTGTCGGGGTAGAGGACGACCGGACGGGTCAGTTCGGCCAGCGTCCGGCCGGTCTCCGTCATGATCTTGAGCACGTGGAGGGCATTCAGAACGCCGTCGCCGGTGCCAAGAAGGGTGCGGTCGATGATGTGGCCGGAATTCTCGCCGCCGACCGTATAGCCACCCGTTTCGAGAGCTTCGAGGACGAATTTGTCTCCCACTTCGGTCTGAATCGTGCGGATTCCCCGGAGCGCGAGCGCCTTGACGAGACCGAGGTTCGACATCTTCGTGAGGGCGACGACGTCGCCGGCGAGCTTTCCCTCGTCTTTGAGCGCGGTGGCGATCACGTAGACGAGCAGGTCGCCATCGTAGACTTCGCCGTCCCGCCCGACCGCGATCAGACGGTCGCCGTCGCCGTCAAAGGCGAAACCGACGTCGCAGCCCTCGCTCCTGACCAGTGCGGAGAGGTGTTCGATGTGCGTCGAGCCGACGCCGAGGTTGATGTTGCGGCCGTCCGGCGACACGCCCGTCAGAACGAGGGCGGCACCGGTCCGTTCGAAGAGCGCGGGGGCGATGGCGAAGACGGCGCCGTTCGCACAGTCGAGCGCGATTTTAAGACGGGATCGGACCAGAACGGACGGGACGAGTTCATCATAGAGGATCCCCGCGTCGATGTCGGGGAGGCGGATGCCGGAGCGGATCGGAACGGACATCGGACGCGTGCCGGCGATGACGTCCTCGAGCGCGCTTTCCTCGCTTTCAAACAGTTTTTTGCCAAGGAGGAAGACCTTAAGGCCGTTGTCGGTGAAAGGGTTGTGGCTGGCGGTGATCATCACGCCGATGCAGCCGAGCCGGCCGCTCGCATAGGAGAGGAGCGGCGTCGAAACGACGCCGAGATCGACAACGTCGATGCCGGCTTCGCGGGCACCCGCCATGACGGCGGCCGCAAGCGAAGCACCCGATTCGCGGGTGTCGCGGCCGATCGCGGCTGTTCCGCAGGAGAGCGTCTGAAGGCTTCGTCCGAGTCTGCGGGCAAGGTCTTCGTTGAGGAACTCACCGACGGTTCCACGGATTCCGTCAGTGCCGAAATAGCGTCCCACGTCAATTACTCCACGGTGACGGATTTCGCCAGATTGCGAGGTTTGTCGATGTCTTTGCCGAGATCGAGGGCCGCATAGAACGCGATCAGCTGCGTCGGAATGATGGTGATGAGCGGGGTCAGCGTTTCATGGACGTCCATGAGCACGATCTCGTCGGTCGGATCGGACACGCCGTTGGTCGCGATGACGAGCTTTTCGGCGCCGCGGGCGCAGACTTCGCGGATGTTCGAGCGGGTGTTCTTGGCGATCGACTTCTGCGAGATGATGGCGATCACCGGAACGCCGTTTTCGATGAGTGCGATCGTTCCGTGCTTGAGTTCGCCGGCGGCGAAGCCCTCGGTCTGGATGTACGAGATTTCCTTCAGCTTGAGGGCGGCTTCGAGGCAGGTGAAATAATCGAGCCCGCGGCCGATGTAGAAGCAGTTGCGTCTTGTCACCTTGGCACGGACGAGTCCGTGGATGAACTCGCGCTTGTCGATGACGGCCTCCATCGCGACGGCGACCTTCGACAGTTCATGACGGAGATCGTAGGGCGGATTGGCGGCAAGGGCGGAGGCGAGGATCGCGAGGATCACGATCTGACCGACATAGGCTTTCGTCGAGGCGACGGCGATCTCGGGTCCGGCATGGATCTCGAGGAACTTGTCGGCTTCGCGGGCGAGCGTCGAGGTGGCGACGTTCGTGATCGTCACCGTCCTGAACCCGCGCCGCTTGACGTCGACGAGACAGGCGCGGAGGTCGGCGGTCTCACCGGATTGCGAGATGAACACGAAGAGCGGATTCCTGACGAGGAGCGGCGGATTGTAGGCGAATTCGCTCGCGATGAACACCTCGACGGGGATGTCTGCGATGTTTTCCAGAAGATATTTGCCGACGAAGCCGGCATGCATGCTGGTGCCGGCGGCGATCACGTAGATGCGTTCCGCGGACTTGAACCAGGAGAGCGTTTCACGATCGATGAGGATGCTGCCGTCTTCGGACAGATACTTCGACATGATCTTGCGGACGACCGACGGCTGTTCGCAGATTTCCTTCAGCATGTAGTGGCTGTAGCCGCCCTTGCCGATTTCATCGAGGACGATGTCGATCGTCATGAACTTGCTCTCGACGGGACGGCCGATGATGTCGTAGAGGGCATAGCTGCAGACGCCGTCCGTGCGGTTCACGACGGTGAAGGTCTTGTCTTCGATCGGGAAGTACCGGTCTGCGTATCCGACGAGCGCCATCACGTCCGAAGCGAGCGTGACGCCGCGCTTGCCGACGCCGAGCAGGAGCGGCGACTTGTTCTTCGCCGCGTAGAGGCGATCGGGGTGGACGGTGTCGAGGACGAGCAGGGCATACGAGCCCTCGAGCAGCGACAGGGTCTTGCGGATCGCTTCTTCCACCGGCATCATCGCGGCGAAGCGCGCGATCAGGTTGGCGATGACCTCGGTGTCGGTCTCGCTCACGAAGGCGACGCCTTCGAGATAGCGGTCGGTGAGTTCCTTGTAGTTTTCGATGACGCCGTTGTGGACGACCGCGAAACGGTCGCCGACGGAGTAATGCGGATGGGAGTTGATCTGGTTCGGCTGACCGTGGGTCGCCCACCGCGTGTGGCCGATGCCGAGGGTGCCGCAGCGGGAGTAATCGAAGTCGTTCTTGAGATGGGCGACGCGGCCTTTGTCCTTGTACATCACGAACCGTTTCGCGTCCTCGTCGTAAAAACAGATCCCGCAGGAATCATAGCCGCGGTATTCGAGTTTCTCCAATCCCGAGATGATGATGTCGGACGCTTTTTCGCGACCGAGATAACCGACGATTCCGCACATGGTGGATTCCTCCGGGCACTCGACTTGCAGAGCGATATCACAATTATATCATTCCGCGCGGCGGAATTCAATCGCGACGCGGAGGGTGAATCCTAATTTCCGCCGGCGCGGTGCTGGGAAAGCCGCGGATAGACCGCATAGGCGGCCTGGACCGAGGGGGCGAAGCGGGTGATGCCGAGACGTGCGGCCGCGAGGACCGCGTCCGGGAAGTCGGCGGCGGCGCCGCAGAGCGATACCTCGATTCCCTTTTCCCGGGCGATGTCGACGATTCCGGCAAGGAGGCCGAGGAACGCCGGATCGGTGAAGCGATGCGGGTCGAACCCGGTCTCCGTCCGCGTCTGTCCGAAAAGATCCGCCGCGAGATCGTTGGATCCGATGGAGACGAATGCGATTCCGGAAAACATCGCGAAACGGTCCGCCGCCCGCCGCGTTTCGATCATCGCGCCGAGACGGACATCCGCCTCACGGTTCGGATCGAGTTCGGCGACGCGGCTCCGGCAGATCGAGAAGCGCCGCACGATTTCGGTCAAATCGTCGGCCGATTCGACCATCGGGACGAGGATGTCGACGCTGCGGCCGACGCCGGTCATGAGCAGCGCGGTCAGCTGGTCTTCCAGGATTCCGGGATGTCCGACGAGGAAACGCGCGCCATAGGATCTCGACCCGGTATAGACCGGTTTGTCCGGTTCGATGTCGTAGAGCCGGAAACAGACGTGTTTCCCCTTCATCGCGTCGGCAATCCGTAGATAGTTCCGGTACTGTTCTTCGATGGACGGAAAGGTTCCGGCCGCGAGAATGGCGAATTCGGTCCGCACGAGACCGATGCCCGCGAAGTCGGAGAATCCCGGTCTCTGCGTGTCCGCGAGACTGTTGACGAGGGGTGCGACCGTGATTCCGGTTCCGTCCGGAAGGACGATTTTCCCGGTCGCTCCGGACGGTGCGGGACGGTCGGGGCGGGCGATGTCGACCGCGATGATCTCGCCGTCCCGAACGACCGCGTGCAGATAGGGGTCGATCGACAGCGGGATGTCTTCCGCCGCGAGCGCGATCGCCGCATGCGAGTTGATTCCGCCCGCGGCGCAAAGCACGGCCACCACGTTCTTCGCATCGAAGCGCGTGAGGCAGTCGACCGTCAGCCGTTCGCAGACGACGACCGTCGGTTCGCGGAAACGGATTTTACGCGTCTTCGCGAGCTTTCCGAGCAGTTTGTCCATGACGCGGTCGCGGACTTCGCGAACATCGTCGGCGCGCGCGCCGAGATAGCCGCCGTGCGCACCGACCGAGGCAGCGGCGGTTTCGAACGCCGCATCGATCGCATCCGCCGCCGACCGCGAGTGATCCGTGATCGCGGTTTCGATCGCGCCGCGGAGTTCCGGGTCGCCGAGGATCGCCGCATGGAAGCGGAGGGTCGCCGCGAGCTTGGGATTGTGGGTGGAGGACAGAATCGTCGCGTAACGCCTCTCGGCATCCGCGAAGGCGACGAGAAAACGCGCCTTTTCATGGGCGATGTCGCCTTGCTTTGCAAGAACCCTGGAGGAGACGGAATCCGTCGGGAGGATGTGGGCGCGGCCGACGATCGGCGCAGGACCCGGGAACGCGTTCGCCACGCGATCACCCCTTTCGCATCGCCCCCATTATATCACGTTGTCCGTTTCAATTGACATCCCTCGCGCTGAAAAGCGACACCGTCAGGAGGAAGAGGAACGCGATCGTGCCGAGCTGGACCGCGCCGTCGCCGGCGGCGACATACGTTCCCGATCCGAACCCGCCGTGACGGATCAATAACGTCAGCACGTCCGCGAGGACGGTCCCGGTCCCGGACTCGGTTTCCAGGAGCCAGGCGAGCGTGAAGGAAGGGATCGCCGCGAAGACGCTGTCGGCCGCGATCGTGAGGGATGCCTGGAACAGAAAGAAGAACGTCGCACCGCAAAGCACGTCGAACACCGCCGCGAGGTCGGACCGTGCAAGCGCGAAGTAGGGAGTCGCCCACGCGCCGAGAACCGCCTGGAAGGAAAAGCAGAACAGACCGAACGCCGAAAGCAGGGCGATCCCTGCGACCGCCTTGGCCGCCGCGAAACGGGGGACGTCGGCCCGGGAGGCCACGAAGAAGACGGCCGGCCGGCGTGCGGCCCGACTGAAGCCGTGCATCCCGAGGAAAATCGCCGCGAGGACGGTTCCGAGCCGCGTCGCGACAAGGCACTCGTTCCGGTAACTGAATGCGCGTTCCGCGCGATTCAGGTCGAGGCCGAGCATCCCTTCGCCCGCATCCGAGGCCACGAGGATCGCCGCGGCGACGAAAACGGCGAGCAGCCCGAGGAAGGCCGCCGCCGTCTGGTCGATCAGATAGTACAATTGGACCTTAAGCATCGTTTTCATCGACGATCCTCCCGTTTTCGAGACGAACGACGCGCCGGTTGCGGATGCGGAATCGCTCGGGGAAGTGCGTCGAGACGATCACGAGGCACTCCTTCGCGCGTTCGCGGATGATCGCGATCGCCTTCTCGCGGCTTTCTTCGTCCAGCGACTTCAGCGGTTCGTCGAGGATCAGGATTTTGGGACGGTTGAGCAGCGCCTGGATCAGGTTCACTTTCTGCTTCATTCCGTTGGAAAGTCCGCAAAACGGTTTGTGCGCTTCGGACACCATCCCGAAATAACCGAGAAGCTCGTCGATGCGGTCGCCGAGGAACGCCCGTTCGACGTCGCGGACGCGCCCTGCGGACGTCAGGAAGGCGCGGACCGACATGAACTGGGGAAGCACGTATTCCTCCGGGGCGTATCCGATCGAACGCGGCCGGGCCGCAATCTCGCCTTCGTAGCGGATGACGCCGACGATGCATTTGAGCAGTGTCGATTTCCCCGAACCGTTCGGGCCGACGAGCAGGTTCAGTCCCGAATCGTCGAAGCGCACGCTCACATTCTCGATCCCGCCTTCCGGACGATACCGTTTCGTGACCCCGCGGACGTCAACGGCGATGTTCATATCCGTGAATCTCGCCGCCGTACTCTTCGGAGAACGGGAAGGGCGTGCGGAAGGAAAAATCGTCGATCGCGAACGTGGCTCGGCCGCCTTCGTACTCATAGGAAATCAGGATCATGAAGCGCGTCGCGGAGCGGATCCTGCCGTCGTGGACGACGGGAATGAAATAGAGGCCGCCGTCGAGGAGCACGATCTCCCCAGGCTCCGCCGCGGCGAGGAGCGACCGCGTCGTGCCGCCATAGAACGACCCAATCGGCTGATCCGCCGGCGGGGCATCCGCAAGCACGACCACTTCTCCGACCGACGCCGCGATCCCGGGACATCCGACATCGATGTCCGTGACCGTAACCCCCGTGCCGGTCTTCGCCTCGAGGCCGATCACGATCCCCGCGATCGCCTCACGACCCGCTTCGACGTTGAAAACGGCGTAGAGCCGCGTGAAGTCGAGATGACGCGGTTCTCCGGGCGCTCCGAAGACGATGTCCGCGTCGCCGACGGCATAAGCCCCCGTGCTTCCGTCCGCAAAACGGAGGACGAGCGACGCGTCGCGGAACGCGAGGCGGACGCCGTCGGACGAGATGCCGTCGGTCGTGAAGGAATATCGGTATTCGTCGTACGTGACGCCGTCCCGCACGAAAGAGTGGCCCGTCGCCGCGATCTCCGCCGGCGTGAGCGCCAAAATGGTTTCGCCATCGTCGAGGGCGGCCGACGCGATCGCCCCGAGGTCGGCGACGAAGGCGTCCGGATCGTCGAGGCAGAGGGTGAAGGAAAGGCGATCCGCAGCGTCGGTGATGAGAAACGAGGATTCGGATTCGATGCTGAGGATCCGCACGGTTTCGGCCGCGGGCTCGTCGAGGAGGAGCAGGACGCCGGCGGCGGCGAAATACAGGGCGAGGACGGCGAAGACGATCTTCTTCATCCGATCTTCTCCTTGATGATCTCATAGTATTCCGTCGTCACCGTGAATGTCTCCCAGCCGCCCTGCTTGGTCGCGATCCAGAAGAAAAAATTCTTCGCGACCCCGTTCGAGACGAGTCCCTTGCCCCGCATGACGATCGTCACGTACGTTCCCGGGTCGACGATGATGTTGAACTCGTACCGTTCCGATGTCACTTCCGATTTCGAATATCCGATTTCGGTCTTGATGCTCGCGTCGAGGGCGCCGTCGAACTTCTTGACGTCGCCCTTCGCCTTGACGCCGATCGAACCCGTCGCGGAAATCTGGAACTTCGTCTCGAGCTTGGATTCGAGGGTGATGTCGTGCTTGATCGTCGAGAAGCCGTTGTTGAAGATTTTGAGCTTCGTTTCGGAAACGAACTCGACCTCGGCGCCCTTCGTGACGACGAACACCTTCCAGCCGAACATCTTCTTTCCCGCAAGATGCGTCATGTAGTCCGCATAGTCCTCTTCGGCGAAGTCCTGCAGGAGCCGTTCGTCCTCCTCGGCGAAGACGATCTCTTGATAGGTCTGATAGGTGTCGGCCGCGACCGACCGCGATGCCAGGACCGCGACGACGGCCAGGACCGCGATGACCATTGCTTTTTTCATAAAAAAAACCTCCCTTCGCGTCATCCGTCAAGATAATACGCGCGGGAGATTCCGTTTACCGTTTAGAAGTCGACGGGCGACTTGCGGAAATGCTTCATCGTGTCTTCGTAGCCGATCCGATACAGTTTCTGCGATTTCGCGGGATCGAAGTTGAGCATCCATCCGAGCGGCGACGTCGGATGCAGCTCGACGATGCGGACGTTCGGAAAACGGGTCCTGTCGACGAATTCGAGCGCGAAGAGGTGGACCGCGATGACCGTGTCGCAGCCGGCGTCGGCGAGCGGCTTCACCGGGACGTTGTCGTAGAGGCCGCCGTCGAAATATCTGCGTTCGCCGTTCACGACGGCGGGGAAGGCGACGGGAATCGAACACGAGGCGAGCAGCAGCGACACGGCATCGTCGAGCGATTCGCCGCCGAGAGGACAGTAGAGCACGTTCTGTTCTTTTCCGAGGACATGGCGGTAGACCGATTTCATCAATCCGAGGAAATGTTCGTCGGCGCCGCCGCCGCGCGAGACCGTCACGAAGACTTCCCTGTCCGCGAGCACGGCCGGATCGAGGACATTTCGCAGGCGCCGTTCGAGCGGAGCGAGGCTGTACAGTCCCGACTCGACGATGGCGGCGCGCTCCTTCATGAGGCGACGGAACGTGCCTTCGGTCGCCTTGATCTCGTCCTGGCTGGCTTCGAGCCAGAGCGACAGCGCCCGTTCCGCGGGCATCGTCGCCAGCAAAGCGGCGTTGACCGATCCGATCGAGGTGCCGGCGAAGGCATCGATGCGGGCCCGGATGCCGAGTTCCTCCAGCGCTTTTCCGACGCCGATCTGATAGGCGCCACGCGAACCTCCGCCGCCGAGGCAGAGTCCGATTTTGGACATGCGATCCCTTCTCTCTCAACTCTCGGACGGATCAGCAGGCGCGTCTCGCGTCGTCCTTGAAGACGGTTGCGATCGTGCCGCCGCCGAGGCATTCCTCGCCGCGATAGAGCACGCAGGCCTGCCCGGGGGTGACCGCGCGGACGTCGGCGCCGTACCGGACGCGGACCGTGCCGTTTCCCGCCGCCTCGACGCGGACGCGGACGTCGGCCTGGCGATACCGGAACTTGGCGGTGCAATCGAGAACGCTCGGGACCGGCTCGCGCGGGATCCAGTTGAAGTCCTCGAGCGTGCAAGAATCGGACATCAGGAGCGGATGGTCGATCCCCTGCGCGACGATCAGGCGATTCATGGCGAGATCCTTACCGACGACGAACCACGGCGCGTTCCCGAAGGTTTTCGATCCGCCGATGAGAAGACCCTTGCGCTGGCCGATGGTGTGGTTCATGAGTCCGTCGTGACGGCCGATGACGATGCCGGCGTCGGTCACGATGTCCCCCGGCTTCGCAGGCAGGTAGTTGGCGAGGAACTGGCTGAAACGCCGTTCGCCGATGAAGCAGATGCCGGTCGAATCCTTCTTCTCCGCGGTGGAGAGTCCGGCCTCGCGGGCGATGCGCCGGACGTCCGACTTGAGAAGCCCGCCGACCGGGAAGAGGACGTTGCGCAGCTGCTCCCGGGTGAGCTGGCAGAGGAAATAGGACTGGTCCTTGCCGGCGTCGATGCCGCGGAATAGGCGCGAATCGTCCGGGCCGTGGACGACGCGGGCGTAATGTCCCATCGCGATGAAGTCAGCGCCGAGTTCAAAGGCGGCGGCGCTGAACGTCTTGAACTTGATGTACTTGTTGCAGAGGATGTCGGGATTCGGCGTCCGTCCGCGACCGTACTCGTCCAGGAAGTGGGTGAAGACGTCGTCCCAGTATTCGCGGATGAAATCATGCCGGTGGAGGCGGATGCCGAGCTTGTCCGCCACCTTTTGGGCGTCGGCGTAGTCGATTTCCTGGGGACAGACCGGGTCGGCGACGGCGGGATTGCCGAGCAGGTCGTTGTTGACGGCGGAATCCCAGTTGCGCATGTACATCGCTTCGACATCATACCCTTCCCGCAACAAAAGCAGCGCCGATACGCTCGAATCGACGCCGCCCGAAAGCCCGACGATGACTTTCTTCAATCACATCACCGCCTATCGGCCGACGTCCGAAGGCATCCGGAAGTCGGCGCGCGGCGACAGCGCGCACTCGAGGACCTTGGGGCCGTCGGGGCTGGCCTGTCGCTTGAACTGCTGGGAATGGAAGCGGCGCAGGAAATGGTCGACGATCGGCGCCGCGGCGTCTTCGCCGATGTCATAAGCGCGCGCGAGCAGGAAGATTATCCGGTCGCGATGATCGCCGCAGAGCAGGAAACGGTACAGCACGAAATCGTTCGTTTCATATTTGCCGAGGGTCGCCTCGGTCGTCTGGTTTTTCTTCAGTTCGGGCGAGATCGGCGTCGCAAGGATGTCGGCGAGGGTGTCGCGGATGCCGTCGTCATAGACGGATTCGGCATACTGGCGGACGGTGAAGCGCACGAGCGTCTTGGGAAGGCCGGCGTTGACGTTGTACATGCTCATCTGGTCGCCGTTGTACGTCGACCAGCCGAGGGCGATTTCGGAAAGATCGCCGGTACCGAGCACGATGCCCTCGACCTTGTTCGCCAGATCCATGAGGATCATCGTCCGGGCGCGGGCTTGCGCGTTCTCATAGGTGAGGTCTTCGGTCACGCCGTCATGGCCGAGCAGGTGGAGATGGTCGACGACGTGGTCGGCGAGGGCGATCTCGCGGGCATCGACGCCAAACGCGGCCATCAGGGCGCGGGCGTTCTTCTTCGTCCGTTCGGTGGTTCCCATCGCCGGCATCGTCACGGCGAGGATGCCGCTCCGATCGAGTCCGAGCCGGTCGAAGGCGCGGCACGCGACGATCAGCGCGAGCGCCGAGTCGAGGCCGCCCGAGATGCCGACGACGAGCCGGCGGACGCCGAGATGGCGGAGCCGTTTGGCAAGTCCGAACTCCTGAATCTGAGAGATTTTGCGGAAACTGTCGATCACGTTCGTTTTCGGCACGAACGGCAGCCGGTCGAGCTCCTCCTGAAAACGGAAGTCTCCGCTTTCAGGCAAGACGAAAGGGACGATCTGATAGTCGTGGGTATATTTCAGGATGGAATCGCGGTAGGACGAGTTGTTGCGCCGCTCGTTGGCGAGTCGGTCGAGGTCGAGATCGGCGTAGAGGGTTTTCGTCTCGAGGCTCATGCCCTCCGCCTCGGCGACCATGACGCCGTTCGAGGCGACCATGTTGTGTCCCGAGAAGACCGTTTCGGATGTCGATTCGGACGCTCCCGCGGAAACATAGACGTAGATGCCGCAGTTTTTGCGGGAGTGCTCGAGGACGGCATTGCGGCGGATCGCCGCCTTGCCGAGGGTCTCGTTGGACGCGGAGATGTTGACGATGACGTTGGCGCCATTCACCGAGAGAAGGTTGCCGGGCGAGATCGTGGCCCACATGTCCTCGCAGATCTCGATGCCGAAACGGACTTTCCCGGCCTCGAAGATGAGGTTTCCGAACGGGACCTTCTGGCCGAGCAGTTCGATCTCGCGGAGATGGTCGGCAACGTCGAATCCCGACTTGAACCAGCGTTTTTCGTAATACTCCCGAGTGTTGGGCAGATAGAACTTCGGCACGACGCCGAGGATCTTCTCGTTCTGCAGGACGACGGCGCAATTGAGCACCATTTCGTTCACTTCCAGCGGCAGGCCGCAGACGACGACGCCGTTGTACGGGCTCGGCAACAGGCCCGCGGCGAAGACCCGCAGCCCTTCGACCGCGTCGTCGAGCAGGGCTTTGGTGAAGAAGAGGTCGCCGCAGGAATAGCCGGTGATCCCGAGTTCCGGGAAGACGGCGACGGCGCTCTCGTTCTGATGCAGCGCCGACAGCATCGCGGCGATGTTTTCCTTCGGATTGCCCACGATGACCGCGGGCGAGATCAGGCTGACTTTGAGGAATCCGTGCTTGTACATGGAATCACCTGTAGAGTTGATGCGTCATGACGTAGTCGTAGACTTCGGGCGTCACGATCGCGGAGTCGAACGTTTCGCGGAACGACGTCGAGGCGATCGGAGAATCGAAGTCGGGCAGGGCGATGAAGGATTCGCGGTGCTGGGCGAGGAACGGGTCGGCGGCGAAAGCGGCTTCCAGATCGCGCTTGTCGCGGTTGATCACGATGAACTTGAATTCCGAGACGAGCACGCCCGCGTTGATCCATTTATAGAGCTTCGCGAGATTGTCGGCGCCGATGACGAAGGCGATTTTCTCCTCCGGATGGCGTTCCTGGATGCGGACGAGGGAGTGGTAGGTTCCGAAATAGTCGGGGTCGTCGAGTTCCATCGCCGAGACGGACACCCCGGCCATGCCTCTGGTCATCGCATTGAGCATCTGGAGCCGATGGAAGTTGCTCGCGAGCGATCGTTTCGTATACAGGCTGCTCACCGGCAGGAAGATGAACTCCTTGACCTTGAGGCGGCTCTGGACATGCTGGCAGATCGCCTTGTGGGCGACCGTGGGGGGGTTGAAGGCTCCGCCGAAGACTGCGATCATGACTCTCACTCCTCTGTTTCCGGGGGCTCCGGAACGTCTTTGCACACTCCATTCTAACATATCGCGGCCTCAAATGAAAGAAGGTATCGTCCTTGCGGTCGACGTGATATAATGGAAATCGGGTGATGCACATGCTTAATACGCCGACCACGGTCGATTATATTCTCGAATTCGCGAAACGACTGCTCGCGATTCCGTCCCCATCCGGCTACACCGAGGATGCCGCCCGTCTCGTCGAGGCGGAGACGCGGGCGCTCGGTTACGAATCCTATCGGACCAAGAAGGGCAACCTCGTCGTCGCGGTTCCCGGCCGCACGGACGAAATCCTCGGCCTTTCGGGACACGTCGACACGCTCGGCGCGATGGTCCGCAGCGTCGCCGCCGACGGAACCCTCCGCTTCACGCCGATCGGCGGTCCGCAGTGGCCGACCCTCGACGGCGAATACTGCACGGTCCGCACCCGCGACGGCAAGAACGTCACGGGCACGTTCCTATCACTGTCCCCCTCTTCCCACGTCTACAAGGACGCCAATACCGTCGAACGCACGCCCGACAAGATGATGATCCGCCTCGACGCTCTTGTCGCGAACAGGGACGACGTCGCGAAACTCGGGATCGCCGCCGGCGATTTCGTCTTCATCGATCCGAAAACCGTCCTCACCGAAGCCGGCTTCCTCAAGAGCCGTTTTCTCGACGACAAGGCCTCCGTCGCGATCCTCGTCGGCTTCCTCAGCCACCTGAAGGAACAACGGATCGTGCCGCGCCAGACGCTCAGGGTGATCGTTTCGACCTATGAGGAAGTCGGCCACGGCGCCGCCTTCATCCCCGAGGTGGACGAGTTCATCGCCGTCGACATGGGCTGCATCGGCGACGATCTTTCCTGTACGGAACGGATGGTTTCCGTCTGCTGCAAGGACTCCTCCGGCCCTTACGACTACGGCATCACCTCGCGGTTGATCGCGCTCGCCAGGCAGCACGGACTCGCCTACGCCGCCGACATCTATCCGATGTACGGGTCGGACGTCTCCGCCGCCCTCCGCGGCGGGCAGGACCTGAAGGGCGGGCTGATCGGCCCCGGCGTCCACGCCTCCCACGGCATGGAGCGGACCCACCGCGATGCCATCGAGAACACGTTGAAACTGCTGCTGGCGTACACCGAATGAGTCGAAGCCTCCGTTGCGAGGCTTTTTTTTACGGCGACAGTGCAAAAAATAAAGGCGCCCGTCGATGCGGGCGTCCGGATCATCGTGCGGCGGCGACCTTCGCGGTCACCTGCGCAGTTTTTTCGGTGAAGTACCATTCGGCGTTGCGCAGATCGAAGACCTGATTGCCGAGATGGTTTTCGGCGACGAGGACGTCCTGATACAGCGCCCGAGCGCTTGCGAATTCCGCCGCGAACGCGTCGAAATCGAAAGGACCGGCCGCGAACGCGGCAAGGTAGTCGAGATACGCCGCGCGGAAACGCGGGACCGCAAGGACGTTCGCGACGAGCGGCGAGGCGGAATCGGACGCCGGGAAGAGCTCGTAGGCGACGCCGTGGTCGCCGGTCGGATCCTGGTGCTTGCCGACGCCGAGCGAACTGTCGAGGTCGAAGGGGATCATCGTCGCGGGTCCGCCGTAGACGGCGAAGTAGAGATAGTAGTTGTTGTGGTTGTAGCGGAAATCGTCCGTGTTCCCGATCAGGAACCCCATCGCAAGGTAGCGGAGGAACCGGTCGACGTCGAGCACGACCTCGATGTCCGCGGCGAACTCGTCGCCGTTCACGACCCCGACGAGGCGGGCGAGCGCATCGTGCGTCGTCCGCGCGCCGTCGTTCGTATTGTTCTTGAGCTGGTAGCTGAAGCGGACGTTCTCCGCGTTCCGGTTGATGCCGGTCTTGACGGCGAAGTCGGTCTTGAGGTCGGCGACGCCGGCGGTGTCGGTGCACTTGTAGAGGTCGCCGTATTGCCCGGCGACGTCCGCGTCGAAGTGCTTCGAGAGGAAATTCTGGTCGATCGGCTCGATCAGCGTGTAGAAGCCGAAGGCGACCGTCTCTTCGCCGACGCGGAAGTAGACGAGACCGAAGGAAGCGTCCGAAACGAGGAGACCGGCGTCGCGGTAGAGCCGGTAGCTGAAGGCTTCCGAAATCATCGCTTCGTCGATTTCGCCGGAAATCGTCTTGCAGTACTCGAAATTGAGCTGGTCGAGATTGAACGCCTCGCGGCCGTTCAGGACGCCGTATTCGTTCGTTCGGGGGCCGTAGTCGAAGGTGGCGTTGAACTGGAGCTGGAACGAGGTCTGATGCCAGATTTCGCGGCCGCGCCAGTCGTAGGTCATCGGCAGGTTGCGCGACGTGTTCGATTTCGTGCGGAAACCGACTTCGTGCAGCGTGAATGCGGTGCCTTCGCCATCCGCATAGATGACGTCCACTTTGTGCATCGTATTGTCCTGATAGGTGCCGTAGGTCTCGAAATAGGCTTTCATCCCGTCGAGCAGATCGTCGAAGACGGCATCTTCGAACACGACCGTGATCGTCTTGAAGAGCGTTGCGTCGAAGAGGCGGTCGTAATCGGGCTTCTGCTTGCGGTTGTTCGCGAGTCGGACGATCGAGTCGTAGCCGCCCGCCGCGGTCGCGTTGTTGTACCAGGCGAGTCCGCCGATCGCGCCGAAGACGAACGCGAGCAGGATGACGCGTTTGAGCCATAAACGGAACATGCGGACTCCTTTCCGCCCGGATGACGCCGGGAGTGTCGTCAGCGGTCGCGCCAGTACGCGACGCTCGCGCGGACGGCCGCGGTCTTCTGGTTGTAATAGTCCTGGGCGCTCATGAAGCGCTGCGAGAGCGAGAAGACGGAAACGCCGAGGTGGAATCCGGTCGTGATCTCGGACTGATAGAGGTCGCGCGCAAAGAGGAATTCGGCGCGGAAATCCGCATAGTCGAAGAGGCCCGTATCCGGATCGGTGAACGCATCGAGGTAGTCTTCGTACGCGGTGCGGTAATCGTCGATGGCGAGCACGTTCGCGACGAGCGGAAGGTCGTCGTAGGAAAACCAGGTCTGTGCGGTCTCTTCGTGGTAGATGTCGTTGTCGACGGTGAAGTCGCCGAAGGGATTCCAGCCGAAGCCGAGGCACTGGTCGTTGTCGTACGACACGTAGACGGCCTTGCCTTCATAGAAATATAAATAGTAGTTGTTGGCGTCGTAGCGGTAATCGTCGGGATTGCCCACGAGGAATCCGACGGCGAGCGTCTTCAGCCAGGAATCGACGTCGAGCGAGCTCTCGAGGACATTCCGATAGTTCACGACGTCGTCGTCGTTCAGCCTGTCCATGAACGTGAGCAGGCTCGAGAAGTCGGACGTGTCCTTGTTCGTCTTCAGCTGGTAATCCATGCGGTAGCCGGCGTTGTAGTCGGACACGCCGAGACGGTCGGTGTTGATCCCGTCGTAGTCGTAGCGCGAGAGCGGCTGGAGCGTGGCGGGACCACCGTTCTGCCAGACGCATTTCCAGAGGTCGCCGATCGAGCCGTCCTGGTTCTTCCCGAAATAGCGGCGGACGAAGACGTCGTCGACCGGTTCGACCATCGTGAAGAGGCCGTAGGGAACGATGGTGCCGTCGATGTCGAAGTACACGACGCAGAGGGCGGTGTCGGGAGCGGCGAGGCCGGCGGCGCGATAAAGCTCGTAGGCGGCGATTTCGGTGACGATCGAGGTGTCGTCGGCGCGTACGTACTTGAAGTTCAGCTGTTCGAGATCGAACAGCCGGCGCTCCTTCAGCGCCTTGTATTCGGTCGAGTTGACCGGATAGTCGAACGTGTCGTTGAATTCGAGCTGGAAGGAGACCTGCTGGTAGCCGACGACATTTCCGTCGTCGTCGAGGACGACCGGAAGCCGGCGCGTGAAGATGTTCCCGCGGGTGCGGAACCCGACCTCGTATTCATCGATGACGTTCCCGTCGCCGTCCTCGTAACGCAAGTCGACTTCCTGGATCGTGTTGTCGCGGTAGGAGCCGAACTCGTCGTAGTAGTTCTGCATGTCGTCGATCAGCTTGTCGAAGTTCTCCCGCGAGAACGACAGCACGATCTTGTGGTAGTTGGCGTTGTCGAAGAGCGCCGCATAAAGCGGATCGACCTCGTCGGTGGTGAAAGCCGACGTCGTCCCGTCCTCCCGGGTGGTCGCGGTCGTGGCATCCGTCTTCGTCGAATCGAGTCCGCAGGCGGAGAGGAAAAGGGCGGCGAACGCCGCCGTGAAGAGGACGAGGAGCTTCTTCTTCATCTCATCCACCGAATTTCGCCATGTAGGCCTTGAACTCCGGCGGCATCTCGAGGGTGAACTCGAGGTCCTTGCCGGTGATCGGATGCTTGAGGGCGAGCCGGTAGCTCTGGAGCAGGAGCCGATCGCCCGGTTTGTACTTGGGGTTGTAGAGCGGATCGCCGACGACCGCATGGTTGAAATGCGCGAAGTGGACGCGGATCTGATGGGTCTTGCCGGTCTCGAGCTTGATCCGTAGGAGACTCTTCATCCCGAATTCCTTGACGACCTCGAAATCGGTGACGGCGTCCTCGCCGTCCATCATGACCTCGCGCTTCATCGACATCTCGTCCGGTTTTCCGATCGGCAGGTCGATCGAGCCTTCCTTCGCATCGAGGATGCCTTCGACGATCGCGTAGTACTGCCGATCGATCTTTGACTTCAGGTCTTCGGAGAGAAGGAACTTGATGAAGCGGTTCTTCGCGATCACCATCAGGCCGACCGTCTCCTTGTCGAGGCGGTTGACGAGATGGATCTTGGCGTTGACGCCGGTCTTTTCGTAATAATGGCACAGGGCGTTCATGAGCGTTCCGGAGAGATGCGATTTGGTGACCATCACCGGCATGCCGGGAGCCTTGTTGATGATGAGGAGGTACTCATCCTCATAGACGATGTCGAGGGGGATGTCCTCCTTGACGACGTCGGGATCGATCTCCTCGTCGGGGATCGTGAGGCGGAGGGTGTCGCCTTTCTTCACGGAATCGTTCCACGTCTTCGGTTCCTGATTGACGACGATGAGCTGCTTGCCGTTCAGGACGACGAGGCGGAGCGGAATGTTGTTTTCATGCATGAAGTCCTTGATCGCTGCCGGTTTCTTGATTTTGAATGCGAGTTCCATGAAGACCACGACCTTTCTTGAATATTTTACCACAAAAGCCCTCGTTGGAACAGAAATTCCTGACGAAAACCCCCGGAAAAGGCGGAAGCGCTCCCCTTGCGGGAAACGCTTCCGTTCGCAGATGCCGCCCTCAGGAGAGGTTTTCGGGATTGAGTCCGAGCAGTTCGGGAATCACGAAACGTCCGTCCTTGCGGATCAGCCGTCCGTCGAACCAGACTTCCCCGCCGCCGTACTCGGACGTCATGATGAGGACAAGGTCCCAGTGCACCGCGGAGTCGTTCCCGTTCGGGGCTTCCGCATAGCAGCGCCCCGGCGTGAAGTGGATCGATCCGGCGATCTTCTCGTCGTAGAGCGTGTCGCCGACCGGCTTCTTCACGAGCGGATTGACGCCGATCGCGAATTCGCCGACGTAGCGGGCGCCCGGATCGGTGTCGAAGATCGACTTGAGCAGTTCGGGTTCCTGGTCCGCCGTCGCCTGGACGATGCGGCCGTTTGCGAACGTGAGCGAAACATTCGTGAAGACCGCGCCGCGTTGCGGCGAGGGGGCGTTGTAGGTGATCGTGCCGTTCACCGAATCCTTCACGGGGGCCGTGAAGATTTCGCCGTCGGGGATGTTGTACTCGCCGGCGCACGGAATCGCGGGAATCCCGCGGATCGAGAACGAAAGATCGGTGCCTTTGGCGACGAGACGGACCCGGTCGGTCCGTTCCATCAGGTCCTTGAGGGGCCGGAAGGCATCGTTCATGCGCGAATAGTCGACCGTCGAGACGCCGATGATGTAGTCGTAATAGGCTTCCAGAGACATCCGATTCTTGTGCGCCCCGCCTTCCGTCGGATAGTTGAGAAGGACCCATTTCTTGCCCAGACGCTTCGGGGCGAGCGGATTCATCTTCTTCGCGACGGCGGACTTGAGTTCCTGCGGGACATCGACCTGGACATAATCGGACTCGCTTGCGCGGATGTTGACGATGCAGTCGACGTCGTCGAGTTTCCAGTCGAGCCAGCGATACTGGCGGTCAAGCGACTTGTCGGTCGTCGCGAGCGTCAGTTCGCGGGAAATCTCGTCGTCGGAGAGTTCGACGACTGGATTCCCACCGTGGGCGCGGATCACCTTGAGCAGTTCGATGATCAGGGGCTTGGCCTTGACCGGGGCATAGATCATGACGGTTTCGCCCGCTTGCATGCGGACGGAATACAGGATGAGCGTTTCGGCCAGTTTCTGCAGGCGCGGATCTTTCAGCATGAGTCACTTGTCCTCCTTGATGGACTGGAATTTGGCGTACCAGCCGGCGATGTCTTCGGGGCGGAACGGCTCGGCCCTGCGCCGGATCTCCTCCTGCAGGCGGGCCAGTTCGGATTCGAGGATCTCGCAGAGCTCGGCGGGATAATGCATCTCGTCGCGGTGCTTCCGGTATTCGTTCTGGTCGAGGATCGCGAACGTCCCGTCCGCGGCGACCTTCACGTCGAGATCGTAATCGATGTACTTGATCGCCTCGTCGTCGTTCAGGGCGGGCGAGGACAGGTTGCAGTAATACGAGATTCCGCCGCCCTTGATGATGCCGATGACGTTGTACCAGCGGTCCCGGTAGAAATAGGTGACGGACGGTTCCTTGGTGAACCAAAACCGCCCGTTCGCCTCGATCACCTTGGTGCGCTCGTTGGCGACGACGATGCGTTCTTCATCGTCCTGGAGGACGACGGATTGCTGCCAGATGCGATGGAGCGTCTGGTCGTGCTTGTAGCTCTGGACGATGACGGGCTTGCCGACGCTGATGGCCATGGGATACCTCGCTTCGTTGTCCTTCGTGGAAGAACGGTTCAGTTTTGTTCGACCAAGCCGGCGCCGTCATGCGCCGCGGGCTCGGTGCGGGAGAGATGTTCGTAATCGCGCTGGCGGAGCGCCTCATAGAGCCCGACGCAGACGGCGTTCGCGAGATTGAGGCTCCGGATTCTGCCGTTCATCGGAATCCGCACGCAGGCGTCGCGATGCTTCTCGCGCAGGTTCTGCGGCAATCCCGTCGATTCGCGGCCGAAGACGAGATAGACGTCCCCCGGAACGTTGAAATCGAAGCGATCCGGACTGCGATCGCCGTGGCGGGTGAAAAACGCGTAGGTTCCGGGATGGGAGGCGATGAAGGCGTTCCAGTCCGAATGGACGTCATAGACGACGCCCTCGAGGCAGTTGGCACCGAAGCGCTTGAGCGCTTTCGGATCCAGTCGGAATCCGAGCGGTTCGATGAGGTGGAGGATCGTCCCGGTGCCGGCGCAGGTGCGCATGACGTTGCCTGTGTTCTGGGGAATCTCCGGCTGGTAGAGGACGACGTGGAGTCCCATCAGTCGCCGACTTCCTCCCGCGGTTCCTGGTTGCGGATCGATGCCATGACCTCCGGGTTAAACGTCCGCTCCCGGAGCATCGCGATTTCGAACTTGTACGGCGGAAAGCCCAGGGCGGGGTTGGTTTCGTCCGGAACATAGGGCGTCTCGAGGATCTTCGGAATCGCCGCGAACGCCTCGTGGTGGACGATCCGGCAGAGCGCGTCGAAGCCGATGTGGCCGAAGCCGATGTTGGCGTGGCGGTCCTTGTGGGCGCCGCGTTCGTTCTTCGAGTCGTTGACGTGGAGGACCTTGATGCGGTCGATGCCGACGATGCGGTCGTATTCCTTCAGGAGGTCGTCGAACCCGTCCGTGACGTCGTAGCCGGCGTCGTGGGTGTGGCAGGTGTCGAAGCAGACGCCGACGCGCGGGGTTGGGCCGATGAGAGACAGCATCAGTCCGAGTTCGTCGAACGAGCGCCCGACCTCGGTTCCCTTGCCTGCCATGCCCTCGAGGGCGATCGCGACATCGGTGTCGGCCGTGTTGGCGAGAATCCTGCGGACGCCGTCGGCGACGAGTTCGATGCCCGCCTCCGCGCCTGCCTTCATGTGGGCACCGGGGTGGACGACGATCGTCTTCGCCCCCATCTGATGGGTCCGCCGGACTTCTTCGGTGAGGAAGGAGACCGCGAAGCCGCGCTTTTCGGGATCGGGATTGGCGAGATTGACGATGTACGGGGCGTGCACGATCACCGTGGCGGGATCGATGCCGTTCTGCTTCATGAGCGCGACCGCTTCCGGGACGAGCATCTCGCGGACCGGCTTGCGGATCGTGTTCTGGGGTGCGCCGGTATAGACCATGAAGACGTTCGCGCCGTAGGAGAGGGCTTCCTTGACGCTGGCGAGGTATTGTTCCTTCCCGCCGAGTCCGACGTGCGAGCCGATGAGCGGCGTCATGAACGGGGACCTCGCTTGCGGATCGTCTTCTTCGCCGCCTCGATCTGCTCGCGGAGTCTCCGCTTGTATCCCGGCTTCACCCGGTCGGGCTGCTTGACGGTGCGGCGCGCGACCGTTTCGGCCGTTCCCGGCTTGTAGTCGCGGTTGGTCCGTTCGCGGCGATTCTTCGCGTCGACGAACTGACCGTTCCGGATTTCCTTGTAATGCGCGTCGATCCCCTTCGCCTCGAGCTTGTCGAGATACAGGTCGTCGGCGAACTCGTAGAGCGAAACGACGATGCCGTCCTTTTCCATCCGGCCGGTGCGCCCGGCACGATGGACGTAGAACTCGGGATCGGTCGGCAGTTCATAATTGACGATGTGGGTGATGCCGGCGATGTCGATGCCGCGGCTGACGATGTCGGTGGCGACGACGAACTGGTACTGGAGCGAACGGATCTGATTGACGATCTGACGGCGTTTCCTCGCTTCGAGTCCGCCGTGGATGAGCGCGACGTTCAATCCGCGCGCGTCGAGCATCGCGTAGACCTCGTCCGCCGCCTCCTTGGTGTTGCAGAACACGAGGCAAAGATAGGGATTGATGCAGGCGAGGACTTCGGGCAGAACTTCGCAACGCGAGCGTTCGCGGGTCCTGATGAACCAGTGGCTGATGTCGAGGGCATCGAGACCGGCCGATTTGATGTCGATGAATTCGGGATTCTTGAGGTATTTACGGAGGAATGGTTGGATTTTCTCGGGAATCGTCGCCGAAAAGACGAGCGTCTGGAGGCGTTCGGCCATCGCCCCGGCGACCTGGTCGACGTCTTCGAGGAATCCCTCGTCGAGCGTCATGTCGGCTTCGTCGACGATGAACATCTTCACGAGATGGACGTCAAGGACGTTTTCCTGGCGGACGAGATCCTTCAGCTTGCCGGGCGTGCCGACGACGATCTGCGGTTGCGAGCGCCTGAGCCTGACGATTTCCTCGCCGCGGTCGGTGCCGCCGGTGAAGAGCCGGAGATCGATCGGATCGGGGGATTGGTCGGCGATCTGCTTGGCGAACGCGTGGATCTGCTGGGCGAGTTCCCGCGTCGGCGCGGAGATGAGGAACTGCAATCCGGGGAGGGCGGGGTTGAGGGCTTCGAAGAGCGGGATCAGATACGCGTGCGTCTTGCCGGTGCCGGTCGCCGACCGGACGACGAGATCCCGTCCCGCACGGATCTTCGGGATGACCATCTTCTGGACTTCCGTGAGATCCTTGAAACCGAGTTCCGCGAGCGCGGAATCGATATACGTTTTGTTCGAGAACATGGGTGCACCAATCTTTCCTTATGTGATTTCTATGATATCTATTATATAATATAGTTGACCCAATGTAAAACCTTTAGGAGGTGGCCGGCATGAAAGTCGTCCCGATTTCGCCGCGCGGTTACTGTCACGGCGTCGTCGCAGCCATCGCCGCGGTCCATCGCTGTCTCGCGGACCCGAACGTCCCGCGGCCGATCCACATCCTCGGCATGATCGTCCACAACCGTTTCGTCGTCGAACGCTTCGCCGAACAAGGCATCCTCACCGTGGACGATCCGGGATGCACGCGGCTCGAACTGCTCGACCGCATCGAAACGGGAACCGTCATCGTCACTGCCCACGGCGTCGGCGAAGACGTGTACGCCAAAATCCGCGCGAAGGGACTCCATCTCGTCGACGCGACCTGCGGCGACGTTCGCCGCACCCATGCTGAAATCGCCGCCCGTCGCGCGGCAGGATATGCCGTCCTCTACGTGGGAAGGGCGGGGCATCCGGAAACGGACGGCATCCTCTCGATGTCAGGCGTCACCCTCGTCGAGAACGTGCTCCAGGCCGCGTCCGTCCCGCTCCCCGAGGGGTTGATCTTCGTCACCAACCAGACCACCTTCTCGATCCGCGACATCGTCCCGATCGTCGAAACGATCAGCCGACGCCGCCCGGACGCCGTCGTCGGGGAAGAAATCTGCGACGCCACGCGCCGCCGCCAGGAAGCTGTCGCGGCATTTGCCGCGGATGCCGACCTGCTTCTCGTCGTCGGCGACCCCCACTCCAACAACACCCAGAACCTCGTCCGGGTCGGTCGGGAGGGTGCCCGCGTCCCGACCGAGCGGATCGAGTCCGCCGCGGACATCGATCCCGTCTGGCTCAAAGGCGTGAAGACCGTCGCCGTGACCTCGGGTGCTTCCACCCCGACCGACGTCACCGCCGCCGTGATCGCCTTTCTCCGCGCCTACGAGGAGTGCGGCGTCCGAACGTAAAAAAGCAGGACGTCGGATCATTTTCCCTTTCTTTTTCAACCGACATAGTGTATAATGTAAAAAGCGATAACCGTCATCGAGGTGAACACCATGCCGCAATCCAAGAAAAGACCGAAACCCGTCGTCGTCGAACCGGAGATCAAGACCTTCAATCCCACCAAGAGCAAGTTTGGCAAGATCCTCGTCGTGATCCTCGCGGTCGGTTTCTTCGGGTCGATCTTGATCGCCGCGATCGTCACGATCGTCCGCTATTTCGCCGCCCTCTGAAGGCAAAAAAACCGTTTTCTCGGGTTCACCCGGGAAGACGGTTTTTTTTATGCATTGAGCAGGAGTTCCTTCGCCGAGGCGATCCCGGCGGGACTGTCTTTCGTACCCGAAAGCATCTCTGCGATCGCGCGGATGCGGTCCTCGAAACCGAGTTCGGAGGCATCCGCGACGGTCCGGCCGCCGTTTTCGCGCTTGACGACGTGGATCTGGCGGTCGGCGGCGGCCACGACCTGAGGGACATGGCTGATCGCGATCACCTGGCAGGAGGCCGAGACGGCCTTGATCTTGCGGGCGATCTGCTTCGCGACGATGCCGGAGATGCCGGTGTCGATTTCGTCGAAGACGATCGCGGCGAGTTCCTGGCTTTTCGCGAAGATGGTCTTGAACGCGAGCATGACGCGGCTCGTCTCGCCGCCGGAGGCGGTTTTCGCGAGCGGCTTCAGGGGTTCGCCGACATTGGTCGAAATCAGGAAATCGAGACGGTCGACGCCATTGTCGAGGAAGAGATCCGACGCGGCGGGCGTTTCCGGAAGCTCGCCCGCGAAGGCGATCCGGAAGCGTGTTCCCGGCAGGCACAGGTCGGCGAAGACGCCCGCGAGTTCGGTCTCGATGCGGTGTGCGATCGTCTTCCGCACGGCGGTGAGCTCGCGCGCAGTCCGAAGGAGGGAAGCATACGCCGCGACGCGGGCGGATGACGCCTGTTCGAGATACGTGTCGTAGTGGTCGGAGCGGTCGACCGCGGCCGCGAGGGTCGTGCGCAATTCGATCAGCTGTGCGACCGGCCTGCGGTACTTGCGGACGAGGTCGCCGATCGCGGCGAGGCGAGCCTCCACCTCAGCATACCGTCCGGCGTCGAAATCGAGTTCCCGCAGTCTGCGGTCAATGTCGGAACGGACGTCGTCCAGTTCGTAATAGGCGTCGCGGACGCGTTCCTTCTGCCGTGTGAAATCGGCGGAGAAGGGGGCGAGGCGCTCCAGTTCGGAACCGGCGTCGTAAAGGTTCTCGAGGATGCCGGTCTCGGCGAACAGGCGCTTCGCTTCGCGCAGGGCGGCGTCGATCCTGTCGAAGTTGGCGAGCATCGCGCGTTCCTCGCGGAGCGCGTCCTCCTCCTTGACGTCGAGCCCGAAGGCATCGAGTTCGGCGAGCTGGTGGCGGTAGAGGTCGAGGCGTTCTTCGAGCTCGTCCTTCTCGCGGACGAGGTTTTTCCATGCCGCATCGGCGTCGGCGTAGGCCGCGAGCGCGGCCGCGTAGGCGGTCCGATACGGGAACGTCGCGTCCGGCTTGAAGCGGTCGACGAGATCGACGTAGTTGCCGGGATCGAACAGTCTCTGGCTGTCGAACTGAGTATGGACGTCGATCGTCTTCGCGGCGATCTCCTTCAGTTGCTGGAGGGTGACGGAGACGTCGTTGACGCGGATGACGTTGCTCCCCTTGAGGGACAGTTCGCGGCGGATCCGCATGACGCCTTCGGGATGGTCGATCCCGAGCCGGTCGAGGACGGCGGCGAGGCGATCGCCGGCGTCCGTGAAGACGGCTTCGATCTCGGCCCTGTCGCAGCCGCTGCGGATCATCTCCTGGTTGGCGCGGTCGCCCGCGATGAGCGACACGGCATCGATCAGGAGGCTTTTCCCGGCGCCGGTCTCACCGGTGAGGACGGTCATTCCGGGAGCGAAGGAAAGTTCGATGCGGTCGATGATGGCGAAATTCTTGACGACGAGTTTTGCGAGCACGGACGGATTCCCCCGGGAGAGTGACGGTCGTTGGTCCTTACGGACGGATCATGGAACGGATGCGGGACAAAAGCGAGGCGTCGTCGAGTCCGCACAGGCGCTGGAGGTCGGCCACCCTGCCATGTTCGACGAAGCGGTCGGGAATCGCGGCGATGTCGAAACGGCCGACGGGAAGCCCGTCCGCGTGAGCGGCGAGGAGGATGGCGGATCCGAGCCCGCCAGAGGCGACGACGTCCTCGACGACGAGGACGGGGGTGCCCGCGGCGAATATCGCGGCGAGCGCGGCGCCATCGAGCGGTTTCAGGAAACGGGCGTCCCACAGCGTGACGGGGAGTTGCTCGGCCGCGATCAGCGCCTGCATGCGGGCGACGGTGTCACCGTAGCAGACGAGCTGCAGTCCGGCCCCCGCCGTGAGCTTCCGCCAGGTGGGGAAAAGGACGGGATCGGCCGCCGGAGCGGTTGGAAGTTCGACCGCGGCGTTGGAATAGCGGACGGCGACCGGCCCCTTCGCGACGTCGAAGGCATAGTCGAGGAGGCGATACGCCTCTGCCGCGTCGGCCGGTTGAATGATCGTCATGTTGGGGAGATGGGACAGATAGGCGACGTCGAAGACACCCTGATGCGTATCGCCGTCCTCGCCGACGAGACCGGCGCGGTCGATGCCGAAGACGACGTGGAGATTCTGGCGGCAGACGTCGTGGCTGACCTGGTCGTAGGCGCGCTGGAGGAAGGACGAATAGATCGGTGCGAAGACGGGGATGCCGTTCTGCACGAGCGCGGCCGCGAAACACGCGGCGAACGCCTCGCAGATGCCGACGTCGATCAGCAGTCCGGGATGCTTCTGCTGGAAGGGGATGAGGTCGGATCCGGGGACCATCGCCGGCACGACGACGCGAAAATCGGCGCCGTCATCCGCCCTCTGCATCAGCCAGCCACTGACAATGTTACTCCAGGAGCGGACGTTTTCCGCTTTTTTCGTCTTCGGAAGGCCGGTGAAGGGATCGAACGGCTTCACCCCGTGCCAGGAACCGATCGTGTCCGCTTCGGCGGGCTGATATCCCTTGCCCTTCTTCGTGACGACATGGAGGACCGAAGGGTGCCCGAGCTGCTTCACGAGTTCGAGGTAATGCAGGAGCTGCTTGAAGTCGTGGCCGTCGATCGGACCGTAGTACTTGAAACCGAAATCGTCGAAGATGGTCGTGTTCGAAGCGAGCGAGCGAAGCATCATGCCCAGCTTTTCCTTCCAGACATGGAGAAAGCGCGGGAGTCTCCGGCTCTTCCGGACCGCGACGCGGTAGGATTTCGAGGACCGCATCGACGTGAGCAGTTTCGCGAAGGTCCCGACGTTTCTCGAAATCGACATCTCGTTGTCGTTCAGGATGATGATCGGCGCGAGGTCGCGGCGGTGGCCGAGGAAATTGAGCGCCTCGAAGGAAAGGCCGCTGTTGAGCGATCCGTCCCCCACGAGGGCGACGGTATGCCAGGACTCCCCGGCGGCGACGCGGGCGGTCTCGAAGCCGGCCGCGGCGGCGAGCGCGGTCGAGGAATGCCCCGCCTCCCAGACGTCGTGGACCGATTCGGAACGCTTCAGGAAGCCCGCGAGTCCGCCGAAACGGCGCAGGGTCGGAAAGAGCTGCGCGCGGCCGGTGAGAATCTTGTGCGTGTAGGCCTGGTGGCCGACGTCGAAGATGAGTTTGTCGGCGGGAGAGTCGAAGACGCGGTGGAGGGCAATCGTGAGTTCGACGACGCCGAGGTTGGAGGAAAGGTGACCGCCCGTCTCGGCAACGTTCTCAATCAGAAAAACGCGAATGGCGGAAGCCAGTTCGCGCAGTTCTCCGACGGTTGCCGTCTTGAGGAAGGCGGGGTCTTTGATGCCCCTGACGTCGATCACGGCCGGGTCATTCCTGCGGCTTCGGGAAATCGGTGAGACCGTCCGCCCCCGCGAGCTTGACGACGACGCTTTCGGCGTTCTTGAGGAGGTCGTGGCAGCGTTTCGCGAGGATGAGGCCGTCGTTGTACTTCTGGACCGACGTTTCGAGCGGCAGGTCGCCCTGTTCGAGTTCGCGCACCAGCGTTTCGAGCCGTTTGAGGGCTTCTTCGAAGGAGAGTTCCTTTTCCTTTTCCATGGTCATGCGTCCTTCCTGACCGACAGCACCCGGCAGTCGGCCGCGCCGTCCGCGAGGCGGACGTCGATGGTGTCTTCCGCGGCCACATCGGCCACGGTCCTGATGATCCGTCCGTCCTTGCGGACGACGGCGTATCCCTTCGCCATGATGGCGAGCGGATTGACGAGTTCGAGATGGCCGGCGACCTGGCCGTAGCGGAATCCGGCGGCGGCGACGGCGGCGGCAATTTTCGCCCCGAGGCGCGCTTCGAGCGCCGCGACGGCGGTCCGGCGTGATGCGAGAGTCCGGTCCGGCCGCACCCGCCCGAGCCGGTCGGACAAGTTGGTGAGCCGCACGTCCGCCTGTTCGAGAAGCCGCTCCGGGGTCCGGAAGACGATCGAGGAGAGCGAGGAATCAAGCCGTTCGCGGGCCGCCTTGAGCGTTTTTTTGGTGACATAGTCCAGTTTCCCGGCGAGTTCGGACACCCGTTCGGCCATCGTCTTCCGGTCGGGGACGACGATTTCGGCAGCTCCCGACGGCGTCGGGGCACGCAGGTCGGCGACAAAGTCGGCGATCGTAAAATCGGTTTCGTGTCCGACCGCCGATACGACGGGAAGGGCGGAATCGCGGATGGCATAGGCGACCGCCTCTTCGTTGAACGGCCAGAGGTCTTCGATCGATCCGCCGCCGCGGCCGACGATGAGGACCTCGGCCCGACGGTCGGCGTTCGCCCTGCGGATCGCGCGCACGATCGATTCGGCGGCTTCGGCTCCCTGGACGAGCGCGGGATAGACGATGATCGTCGCGAGCGGCCAGCGCCGCCCGATGATCTGGATGACGTCGCGCACGGCCGCCCCGGTCGGGGAGGTGATGACGCCGACGGCGGCGGGGAAGCGCGGCAGGGGCCGCTTGCGGTCGGCACGGAAGAGCCCTGCGGCTTCGAGTTTCGCCTTGAGGCGTTCGAATTCGAGCCAGAGGTCGCCCTTGCCGGCATCGGTCATCTTCTGCACGTAGACCTGGTACTGACCGGACGGCTCGTATACCGAGACGTAACCTTCGACGAGGACCTTGTCGCCGTCCTTCGGTGCGAAGGACAGACCCGCGGCGGCGCCGGCGAACATCACGGCGGCGATTTGCGAAGTCTCGTCCTTGAGCGAAAAATAGAGATGTCCGCGGCTGTGGCGCTTGAAGTTCGAGACCTCCGCCTTGAGGAGGATGTCCCCGAGGTTCCGGTCGTTCTCGAACTTCGCCTTCAGGTAGCGGTTGAGGGCGCTGACGGTGATCGGCGAACGTTCCATGTCATCCCGCCTGCTTGCGGATCTTGTTCTTGATGTTGTCGAGCAGCTTGTTGTTGAAAGCCTTCTGCTTGTCGTCGTCGAGATTCGTGTATTTCTTGGTGAGCTCGATCGCCTGGTCGATGATGACTTCGTGGAACTCGTCGGTGAAGGCGAGTTCGTAGACGGCGTAGCGGATGATCGCCTTGTCGACGTAGTTGAGCCGGTCGATCGTCCAGTCGACGAGATTGGCCGAGATGATCGCATCGATGTCCGGCAGTTTCTGCAGGACCGCGCGGAAGACCGCGAGGACGTCGTCGGGGTAGTCGTGTTCGGAGTAGCCGCCCTCCATGCTTTTCGTATAGAGGAGCGTCACGATCATCTCGCGCGTCTTGGTCCGGGAATATGGTTTGTTATCTGCCATGGGATCCACCTTCGTTTTCACTGTCATTTCCATTGTATCACGGACCACCACATTATGAAAGGACGAACCGCCGCGGGAATCCGGCGGGACGTCTAGCCTTGCGATTTCGCGCGGTTGACGATCGCGACGAGGGCTTCGGAGCGCGCATCGCTGCCGTAGCGGTACATCTGGCGGTCGGCTCCGTCCGGGAACGGGTCGAATTCGGGAAAATCGTAGCCGTACTCCGCATCGGTCGTCATCGTCGCATAGATTTCCGCGAAGGGCGGAGCATAGCCGATGTAGTCGGAATTCCGGAGGGCGTGCTCGTATGTCAGCATGAAATCGATGAAGGCATGCGCGAGACTCGCGTTGTCGGCCGCCGCGGGGATGCAGATGGCGTCGAGCCAGACGTTCGTGGAGACGGGAACGTGATAGTCGAAGGTGACGTCGCGGTCTTCATCCAAAGCGGCGTAATATTCGGAAAAGAAATCGCCCGAATAGACGAGCGCCAGATCGAGCGTCCCCGCGACGACCAGGCTTTTGAGGGAATCCTCGCCCCAGGCGGTGAAGCCGGCTGCGGTCAGGGCATCTTCGGCCATGGCGAGCTCCTCCTCGTCCTCGGAATTGACGCCGAATCCGAGATAGAGGAGCGCCGCGGCGACGGCGTCGCGCGGGGAATCGTACATGCCGACGTCATAGACGCCGGCGGATTCGAAGAGAATCCCCCATCCCTTCTCCTCGACATCGCCGGCAAGACCGGGGACGTTCGTGTCGTACAGGATGCCGATCGTGCCCCAGGCGTACGGCACGACATAGTCGACCCACGGTTCGTCCTGATAGAGCGCGAGCAGTCGCGGGATCACCGTGAGTTCGTCGAACTGCGGCAGCAGGTCGAAATCGATCGGCTGGAGCAGGTTCAGTTCGACCAGTTTGTCGATCATGTAGTCGGACGGGACGACGATGTCGTAATCCGAGGAGCCGGATTGCAGGAGCGCCGCCATTTCCTCGTTCGACCCGACCTCGCGGTAGACGACCTTCACGCCGTATTCGTCTTCGAACGCGTCGACGAGCGAGCGGTCGAGGTAATCGCCCCAGTTGAGGACGTGAAGCTCCGGAACGGCCGTGCAGGCCGCGAGGGTCAAGAGGAGGGCGGTCGCGACGACGGCGAGGAGCAGTTTTTTCATGTCCGGATTTCCCTTTCCTTTCGGTCTTTGCGCGTGTTGACGAACAGGATGACGGCGACGGTGAAAACGAGGATGATCGCGTTGTAGGCATAGGCGGCGGGGGTGAAGCTGCGGCTGCGCCCGATCGCCGCGTAGAGCCAGGTGGAGACGTTCATGTATTCGCTGCCGGACGTGAAGTAGGTGATCACGAAGTCGTCGATCGACATCGTGAACGCCATCAGCGCGCCCGAGAGGATGCCGGTCGCGATGTTGGGCACGATCACCCGCCACAGGCCCGAAAAGCGCGAGCAGCCGAGATCGAGGGCGGCTTCGTACAGGTTCGGATCGAGCTTCTTGAGCCGCGGCATCACCGAGAGGACGACATAGGGCACCGCGAAGAAGACATGGGCGACGAGCACGGTACGGAAGCCGAGGGTGAAGCCGACGAGGGAGAAGACGATCATGAGCGAGATGCCGGTGACGATGTCGGGATTGACGACGGGAACGTTGTTCAGGACGATCATCCGGATCCGGCGCCGTTTGTCGAGGGCGTTGATGCCGATCGCGGAAAGGGTGCCGAAGACGGTGGCGATCGCGGTGGCGAGGACGGCGACGCCGATCGTGTTGGCGATCGGTCCGCGCATGACGTCGCTGGCGAAGAGGTCGCCGTACCAGCGGAGGGTGAATCCGTCCCACGCATAGCTCTTGACGGAATCGTTCACCGACAGCGCCAGGATCACGACGATCGGCGTATAGAGCACGAGGAAGGCGGCGGCCGTGAACAGGAGACCGACCGCTTCGTAGATCCGGTAGCGGAGGCGCTTCTTCTTCATAGGAGGGTTTCCCCTTCGCGGTCGACGCGGGCGACGCCGACGAAGAGCACGACCGCGACGAGCATCAGCGCGAGCGAGATGAGCGCGCCTTCGTTGATGCTCATCCCGGCCGAGCCGAGGACTTCCTTCATCAGTTTCGACTCGATCACGTTGCCGATCAGGCTGATGCGACCGAGGCCGAGCCGGGCCGGGAGTGCGAAACTCGTCATCGCCGGGAGAAGCGTCATGATGATGCCGGCGAGGACGCCCCCGGACGACAGCGGAAAAATGACGCGGAAGAACGTCTGGGCGTCGTTCGCACCGAGGTCGCGGGCGGCCTCGATGAGACCGCGGTCCATCTTCTCGAGCACCGAGAAGATCGGGAAGATCATGAACGGGAGATACATGGCGACTTCGCCGACGAGGATCGCCCCGCGCGTCCCCAGGAGGTCGATCGACAGGCCGGTGAGGTCGGTGAAGAACGAGTCGGGGGTGAAGACCTTCTCCCAAGCGACGATCCGGAGGAGCATGTTCGACCAGAGCGGGACGATCAGGAGGCTCATCAGGATCTTCCCGGTCTTGTCGCCGAGCCGGGACAAGAAGAACGCGACCGGATAGCCGATCAGGAGGCAGATCGCGGATGCGGTCGCGGACAACGCGAGCGAATTGCCGATCGTGGTCGCCACGAGCGGGGCGGCGAAGACGTCGAAGTGGCGGAGGGTGAAGGAAAACGGCCCGGGCTCGTAGAGCTCGAGGTCGGTGACGGAGAGAACGAACAGGATCGCCGTCGGCGCGAGGATGAAGATCCCCATCCAGACGAGGTAGGGGATCGCGTACGGACGGAGCCTACGCATGGGAGTCCTTTTTCATCACGTGGATGTTGTCCGGTTCGACCGCAAGGCCGACGCGGTCGCCGATCGCGCGGATCTTGGTGGTGTGGATCGTGTATTCGCGGCCGTCGACGATGACGTTGACCTCGTAGTGGACGCCGCGGAAGACGAGCGAGTCGACGACGCCGACGATCTTCGCCTTCGAGGGCGGGACGAAATCGAAGTCTTCGGGACGGATGACGACGTCGACCGGCTCGTCCGTTTCGAAGCCCTTGTCGACGCAGCGGAATTCACGGCCGCAGATCGACACCAGGAAGTCCTCCTTCATGATGCCGTCGAAGATGTTCGAATCGCCGATGAAGTTGGCGACGAAGCGGTTCTTCGGTTCGTTGTAGACGTCCTCGGGAGTGCCGACCTGCTGGATCACGCCGTCTTTCATGACGACGATCGTATCCGACATCGTGAGCGCTTCTTCCTGGTCGTGGGTGACGTAGATGAACGTGATCCCCAGTTCCCGCTGCATCTCCTTCAGCTCGTACTGCATCTCCTGGCGCAGCTTCAGGTCGAGGGCGCCGAGCGGTTCGTCGAGCAGGAGGACTTTCGGCCGGTTGATGATCGCCCGGGCGATCGCGACGCGCTGCTGCTGACCGCCGGAGAGGGTCGCGACGGACCGCTTCCCGAAGCCGTCGAGCTTGACGAGGCGGAGCGTCTCCGCGACGCGCCGCGCGACTTCGTCCTTCGCGATCTTGCGGATGCGGAGGCCGAAGGCGACGTTTTCGAAAACGTCGAGGTGGGGGAACAGCGCGAACTTCTGGAAACACGTATTGATCTGACGCTGGTTCGGTTCCAGATCGTTCACGATCCTGCCGTCGAACTCGACGGTCCCGGCATCGGGGGTCTCGAAACCGCCGATGATGCGCAGGCAGGTGGTTTTCCCGCACCCGGAGGGGCCGAGGAGGGTGATGAACTCGTTCTCGTTGACGTAGAGATTGAAGTCGGAGAGCACTTTGACGCCGTCGAAACTCTTTTCGACGCCACTCATCACGATCAGTCTGTTCGCCATCCCGCACACCCCCTGCCGAACCGCTCCAAGCGGAAAGAAAGGCGCCCGGACCATTCCGTCCGTCCGGGTTTAGCAACGCTAAACGCCGGCCGGAAAGTGAAGGCCGAGCGCACTTTCATTATAGTCAATCCAGCCGGAAAGTCAAGCGCGCCGCACGCCCGCGGAAACGTAGGCGACGGCTTCGTAGGGCCGCAGCGCGAGCGGCCCGGAGACCGCCTCCGGCGCGTCCGGATAATTGTGGAAGAGAGGCGTGAATCCCGCCGCGTCGATCGCGGACAGGTCCTGGACGGTCGCGTGACCGGTGAAGTTGCAGACGACGAGATACCGTTTCGCCCGGCCTTCGTTCAGATAGGTATAGGACTCCTTCCCGTCGATGTCGAAGAAACGGATCGTTCCGGCGGCGATGTCGGAATCCTCGTTGCGGAGGCGCAGGATGGCGCGGTAGAGCGCGAGGATCGAATCCCGGTCGCCTTCCTGCTCCGCCACGTTGATGGTGCGGAAGTTCGCATTGACCGGGATCCACGGTTCGCCGCTGGAAAATCCGGCGTTCTTCGCGTCCGACCACTGCATCGGCGTGCGCGCGTTGTCGCGGCAGCGCGCCTTCACGATCGCGAGCGCCTCGTCCGCGGAATACCCCTTGTCGATCATGTTCTGATATTCGGTGAAAACCTCGACGTCGCGGAAATCGGAGAGTTTCCCGTACCGGACGTTGGTCATGCCGATTTCCTCGCCCTGATAGACGATCGCCGTGCCGGGCATCAGATAGAGCGCGATCGCAAGCATTTTCGCCGAAACGGCGTGATGCGTCGTGTCGTCGCCGTAATGGCTGACGACGCGCGGCTGGTCGTGGTTGTGCCAGTAGATGACGTTCCAGCCCCTTCCGGTAAGCATGTCGTACCAGTTCATAAAACTATGTTTCACCTTCGCGACGTCGAGCGTGCCCTGCGCCCATTTCCCCATCAGGCGCGGATGATGGTCGTCGATGTCAGCCCAGCAGTGTCCGAACTGGATCAGCATGTTGAACTCGTTCGAACCGTAGCCGCAGTATTTGAGCGCCTCGTCCTTCGACGCGCCGCCGGATTCGCCGACGGTCAGGACGCCGCGGGGGACGAAGATCTCGGTGCCGAGTTCGCGGAGATAGTCGTGATGCTTCGGGATCGAGGAGAAGTTCTCGTATCCCGGAAACGCGTCGGGGAAGTCCCAGTTCTTCTCGAGATGGTTCGAGGCGTCGACGCGGAAGCCGTCGAGGCCGAGGTCGAGCCACCAGCGGATCATGTGTTTCATCTCCGTACGCAGCGCTTCGTTGCGCCAGTTGAGGTCGGGCATCTTTTTCGAGAAGATGTGGAGGTAGTATTCGTCGGTCGCCTCGTTGTAGTCCCAGGCGGGCGAACCGAACCAGCCGATCCAGCGGGTCGGCCGCATGCGGCGTCCGGCCGCGTCGTGCTTCGGCGCGTGCCAGATGTAGAAATCGTGGCAGCGGGTATGATCGGGATGGGTCGGATCCTTCGCGGCGAGGAACCATGCGTGTTCGTCGGACGTATGGTTGAGGACGAGGTCGGCGATCACCCTGATGCCCTGCGCGTGCGCTTCGGCGAGGAGCGCGCGGAAATCCGCGAGCGTGCCGTAGTCGGGGGAAACCGCATAGTAGTCGCGGACGTCGTAGCCGTTGTCGTCCATCGGCGAATCGTAATGGGGCGAGACCCAGAGGACCCCGATGCCCAGGCTTCTGAGATACGGCAGCTTCGCGATGACGCCGCGGATGTCGCCCTTGCCGTCGCCGTCGGTGTCGAAAAAGCTGCGCAGGTAAATCTGATAGATGTTGCGGCGTTCCCACCATCGTTGTTCCATATCGTGTCCTCCGTCGGATGTCACTCCCATTATACACCCGCGGTCCGGCGATGGAAAGCGGCGGACCTACGGAACCGTTTCCCCATGGAATTGAAAAAAGGACCCGAAGGTCCTTCAATCATGAGGCGGCGGCGCGGATCAGTCCGCGACGTTGTTTGTGGCGATCCAGGTTTCGGCGGCGGCGACGATCGCGGCCTGCGCTTCGAGCGGGGTCATCGTGTCGTCATAGACGGCCTGCTGGGCGGCGGTGATGCCGGAGTTGTAGAGGACGTTCACGGCCAGCGAACTCGACAGCGGCAGCGACATCGCCGGCTCGTTGAAGCCGTAGCCGAGGGCGGCACCGAACTGCAGCTTGTTCTCGTTGAGGGTGTCCGGGATCAGGTCGGAATCCGGTTCGAGGGCGAGGAGGTAGCTCGAATTGTCGGAGATCGTCTCCATGCCGGCCTGCGTGTAGATCCACTGGAGGACGGTGACCGCGGCGCCGGGGCAGTCGCTGTAGACGTTGACGATGAAGCCTTTCGTCTTGACGATCGGATGGAGCATTTCGCCGTCCCAGGTGGGCATCGGCGAGAATTGGAAGTCGGCGTTGTAGGTGTTTTCGTTGGTGTCGACGTCCATCCAGGTGCCGATGAGGCCGAACGGATATTCGTTCTTGAGGAAGTTGTCCCAGCGCCAGCCCATCGAGGCGGCGGCGAGTTTCGTTGTGCCATCGGCCTGGAAGCTCATGTCGTGGGTCGAGAATTCCTCGATGAAGGCGAGTCCGGCGAGGAATTCGTCGGTGTCGAAGCCGGGTTCGACGGGGTCGTCTTCGGGGAACAGGGACCAGCCGCCGGCGGAGAGCGCCGAATAGTTGGACCACTCCTGGCCGAGGCAGAGCGGGTAGAGTTCGTAGATCGTCTGGGTCGTCGGCTCGAGGGCGTCGTCCATCGTGTAGACGAACGAGAGCCGGTCCGTGAGGCCGTCGGCGATCGCGAAGATCTCTTCCCAGGTGTCGAACGCGTCCGGCAGGTTGTCGCCGTCGGTGTCCGTGAGGGTGATGTCGAGCTGGTCTTCGGCGATGAAGTATTCGATCATCGTCTTGTTCCAGGCGAAGGCCATGCCGTCGTAGACGCCCGGCAGATAGTGGACGACGTCACCGGTATTGACGGCGGAGAGCCCGGTCTGAAGCACGTCTTCGGCGATCACGTCTTCAAAGTAGTCGGCGAGATCGAGGAAGTTGACTTCGCGTCCCACCGAGCCGGAGCCGATGATGATCGCGATGTCCGGAGCGGCGTCCTGGAGCGTGACGATGCCGGTGACGCCGGACGATTCGGAATCGGATGCCTCATAGAAGACGGCATCGACGAGTCCTGCGAGGTCGGGGAACGCCGCATCCCATGCGGCTTCGATGGCCGGTGCGAGCGGAGCCACGTCGACGCCGACGGTCACGACGAGCGGATCGCCGTCTCCGTCGACTTCCCACTCGATCGAGCCGTCATTGTAAACGCAGACGCCGTTGGCGTCGACGTCACAGACTTCTTCGGTGGTGGTTCCCAGCGTGGTCGGGACGGTCGTCGCCGTCTGGCAGGCGACGAGGACGACGACCTCATTGTATCATCACGTGTAAGCGTATACAACGGAACGAACGCATGTAACGCTTTCCACATTGACACCCTATACAATTAATTTCCGTCTCTTCAAGACAATCGTAGAAATTCACATAAGAGCCTGTTTTTCACGCGGTTTTCCAGCATTTATATACAAAAATGACGGTAATGACCTCACACGTGCCGTCCGGTGTCAGAACGTTCCGGCGCGATTGTTGATCTTCGTGTAGAGCAGGATCATGCGGACCGCATAGGCGGCCGACCAGACGATCGTGCCGCCGACGCTCCAGACCAGTCCGACGACGCAGGCCAGGAGCGCCGGTCCGGTGATCGCCGCCACGACGTAGGAAAACGAGGTCCGGTAGCGGATCTTCTTCGTCGCGCGGCGGATGTTCGCCGCCATCAGAAGCAGGCTCATGACGAGAACGTAGAGCGCCGTCTGGACGAGTTGCGCGAGATAGAGGGTCGCGAGGTCCGCCGGCAGTTCGGAAGAAAGCAGCGCCCCGATCACGGTCGCGTTCAGATAACTGTCGAATTCTTCATCGGTCATCGACCCGAAGCCGAGCGCCTCCCGGTCGATGGCGTCGAAGTCCATGCCGTCGAGGAGCGCATAGCTTCCGGACAGGACGTAGTCGTCCTTGTCGTCGGGCGCCTCGTAGAAGAAGGCGACCGCGGTCCGACCGAAGACGATGCGGGAGACGTCGTCGATCTCGGCCACGGTCTGCGGCAGCACGTAGACGTCGTACATGCCCGCGTCGAGGGGGACGAGGTACGTCTCCGTGCACGCGAACACCCCGTCTTCGACGGCGCATGCGAGGTCGAGGTCGTAGAGTGCGGAAAGCGCGGCGCCGATTCCCGGCATGTAGTCGTAGATGTCGGCCGGCTTCGTCTTGGCGCGGGCCATGAAGAACGGCGCGGCGATGAGGGAGACGTTGAGAAAGAAGAGGAGCACGAGGACGGCCGGGCTCCACCGCGCCGTCTTGAGCAGCTCCTCGTTCGAATACAGGACTTTGGGAAAGAACGCCTTGCCCTCGGGCACGGCGTCGATGGTGTCGATCATCGCCTGCCACCGATAGAAAATGCGCCGAAGCGCATCTCCGTCATCCTTTCTCGCCGCCGGTCGTGAGACCGAAGACGATGTATTTCTGCATGTAGATCTGCACGAGCATGATCGGCACGGCGATCAGGAGCGCCCCGGCCATGAACACGACCGGGTTCGCCACGAGACTCGAGACGCCGCCGCCGATGTACTGGTAGAGAAGGACGCCGACCGTCGGCTTGGCATTCATGATGATCGAAGGCAGGATGTAGTCGAGCCACGGGCCCATGAAGGCGTTGACGGCGATGAAGCCCATGATCGGAACCGCGAGCGGGACGATGATCTTCGTGAGGATCTGCAGGTTGGTCGCACCGTCGATCGCGGCGGCTTCGTCGAGCGACTTGGTCACGTTCCTCATGTATCCGCGCACGATGAAGGTGTTATAGGGAATCGCCCCGGCGACGTAGAGGAACGTGAGCCAGAACCAGGAGTTGGTCCAGTTGAAGGTGTCGTAGATGCCCATGATCGCGATCATCCCCATGAACGCCGGGAACATCTGGAGCGTGAGGAGCGTCAGCAGCGCGGCCTTCTTCCCCTTGAATTTGTAGCGGGAGAACGCGAATCCGGTGAGCGAGGAGAAGAGCACGACGAGGACCGTGTTGAGGATCGCGATCGCTCCCGTGCGGAGAAACGCCTTCAGGTAGTCGAACCGCGGCTCGAGGTCGTAGGTGAAGAGGAAACGATAGTTCGAGAAACTGAATTTCCGAAGGTCGGGGACGAGCGGAAACAGCCCGTAGACGTTGCTTCCGGAGTCGGCGCCGAGATAGGAGTCGACGACTTCGGCGAGGGCGTTGTTGTTGGTCAGGTTGTAGGTCACCGAACCGTCCGGATTGTCGATGATGACGTTGACGTCCGTGAAGGCGGCGGTGACGAGCCACAGGATCGGGACGATCACGATCACGAGGCAGACGACGAGCCAGAGGTAGGTGAAGAAGATGCCGAACGCGCCGCCGACCTTGACCCGCCGCAGGTTGCGCCGGAACGCGATCCGCATCACGCGGGCGTCCGCACGGCGCTGGCGGGCGGCGGCGATGCGCTTCATGACATGCCGCTTGAATCCGTCCAGGAATCGTTTCATGTTCAGTCCTCCTCCCAGAACGACTTGACCCGCGAAAGGTTGTAGATCGAGAAGGTGCCGACCATCAGGAAGATGATGATCGAATAGACCGAAGCGAGGTTGAACTCGCGGACGGTCGTGAGCATCGCCAGACGGTAGACCCACGAAATCAGGATGTCGTAGATCGACGGGGCGCTGTTGGGGACCCCGACGTTGATCATCTCGCCGAGATCGTTGAAGGTGTACGTGGCGTTCTGGACCGATCCGGTCAGGAAGTAGATGACGCCGAAATTGTTGAAGTTGTGGGTGAGGGTCGTGATGATGACGGGCGTGGTCGCCCGCAGGACCCAGGGAATCGTGATGAAGCGCGTCTTCTGGAACGAACTGGCGCCGTCGATGTCGGCGGCTTCGTACATGTCGGAGGGAATCGAGGTCAGCGTTCCGGTGATCAGCAGCATGAAATACGGGAAGCCGATCCAGAGGTTGATGAGGAGGATGAGCACGCGGCCGAGGCGATAGTTGAGGAAGCCGAACCACGTGATGTACGAAGCGTCGAACGCGCCGGGGACCTGCTCGCGATAGAGGCCGAGCGCATAGAGGAACGACTTCAGGCCGACGATCAGGTTCGGCGCGCCTGCCGCCGTGTCGATCGACAGGATCACCTGGTTGGCGAGGCCGCCGATCGAGCTGAAGATGTTGCGGAACATGAGGAGCGTGACGAGCGACGGGATCGCCCACGGCAGGATGTACACGGTCCGCCAGAATTTCTTGAAGGCGACGTACTTCGATTCGATGATGAGCGCCTGGATCAGGCCGAGGATGTAGCATGTGATCGAGGCGAGGAGGGCGAAGGTGATCGTCCAGCCGAACACGCTGCCGAAGTACTTGAGTCCGTCGGATCCGCTCGCGAAGACCGCCCGGAATGAGACGAGTCCTTCCCAGTCGAACAGTTCCTGCGGGAACGCGACGTTCGAATCCCACGAGGTGAATCCGGTGAGAAAGGAGAACAGGAACGGGATGAGGGTGAAGAAGGCGATGAGCAGGAACGTCGGGAGCGTGATGATGTAGCCGAAGTTTTCGTCCCAAAGCCTTCTCAGGTACTTCTTCGGTTCCTCGACGCGTCCGGTTTCTTCATAAAGGAGAGCCGAGCGATAGGCGTCGCGCACGTTCATGAACCAGACCGCCGCGATGATCAGGGTGACGACGAGGACGATCACGCCGTTCGTCATCAGACTGCGTGAGTTGTCCGCCTCGACCCAGGAAGGATAGTCCGCCTGGTTCAGGGAACGGGCGACGATCACCGGCCAGCCGCGATACCAGGAAGCGTCGCCTCCGGCGGTCTTCGTGGGAATCTCGCCGAGCGTGACGAGGCCCCAGACGCCTTTCGTGAAGAATCCGCCGTAGTCGCGGAAGAACTGGATCCGGTCGACGAGGTTGTCGGCCTCGACGCCGAGGACCTCGCGGTAGACGCCCTGTTCGATCAGGAGGTCGATCCGGTTGGGTTCGATGTCGTACTGATCGATCGTGACGAAGACCTTGTCGCCCTTGGCGATCATGGCATCTTCGAAAAGGCCGCCTTCCGCAAGATGCGCCGCGGTGACCGCGATGAACTTGATGCTGCCGACGGAGATTCCGGGTTGTCCGAAAAAGATGCCTTCCGGCGCGACCATCTGCGCCGTCATCAGCTTGGGCGGATGGATCCCGTCGGCGCTGACGATCGTCCCCGCGGTGCGGAACGTCTGATAATAGGCGGCTCCGGCCGTGTTGACGTTGGCGTTCGTCAGCTGTTTGTACGCCTGGTCGGCTTCGACCCAGGCGACGTCGCCGACCTGGAACCAGGTGTCGGTCGAGTCCGCGTCGAGCATGAGGCCGTCGATGACGTCGCCCGCGGCGAGGAAGCCGGTGAAAAGGGCGAGATTCGACGCATCGATGACGACGTAGCCGACATCCCCGACTTCCAGTTCGGACCCCTCGAACAGACCGCCTGCGGCGAGGTCTTCGGCGGTGATGACGATCCTGACCATGTCGCCGATTTCATAGCCGACCGCATGGTAGTCGCCTTCGGCCCACAGGTCATAGTTCTTGACGGTATAGCGGACGATGTGTCCGATGGCGACTTCGACGCCCTCGAAGGCTCCCCCTTCGGCCAGGTCGGCCTCGGTCACGGTTCGGAGCACGATGTCGCCGACGGCGACGAGCGATCCGGCGTACGCTCCGCTTTCCAGGTCGGCGTCCGTGAGCATGACGGGGGTAGAATCCTCGCCGGCAATGACGTCGCCGACGGCGTGTTACGATTCGAAATAGGTTCCACCGGTTTCGACGTCATCCGCCTCAAGGAGCACGTAGACGCCATTCTCGGCGACATAATCGCCCGCGACGCGATAGGTGTGATGCGCGCCCGTCACGGCGACGTCGTCCGTCGTGAGCATCAGTCCGCCGACGATCGTCCCCTCTTCGCGGGGCGTCTGATAATAGGCGCCGCCCTCGATCATGTCGCGCGTGATGACCGGATAGCGCTCCATGTCGGCCGCGGCACGGAAATAGTCCGAGGTCGCGAGTTCGAGGCCGACGGTGGCTGCGAAGAAGACGAGAAACGGAATCGCCTTGTACCACTGGCGGTTTTTCAACTGGCCCCAGCCGGGGACGAAAAAGGAACGGAGTGCGCATAAAAACGCCTTCGGATGGGCTTTCCATTCGGCGACGCGCTTCGCCGCGCGTTCACCGCGACGGCGAAAGAACCGGACCGGTTTCGTGATCAGCGTGGCCAGCAGCCATTTCGGGACGGACCGGAAAAAGCGTCCCGCTTGCGCGATGATCTTTGGCATGGGATCCCCCCTTTGATGATGTCGATCTCAAAAACATTGTATCATAACGGAAACTCGAATGATATCGCTTCCCTGCGTTTTCCGGGAGCGGAGTGCGGTCAATTCCATGTAAAAATCCACGATGTGATGGAAAAATGACATAAAACGGCCGGAAACCCGGCCTCAGTCCAAGGCCTCTCCGAGTTCCCGGACGGAGCCGTAGACGGGAAGAAGCGCCCCCTCGGCATAGGCGATGCGGGCGTTCCGGACGGCCGTGGCGACGGCTTCGTCGTCGACGGGAGCGGCGATGAGCTGTGCCTTGTGCGTCGTCGCATAGACGTCCCAGAGGCCGAATTCGGGGGTGGACAGGATTGCCGGGTCGAACCAGACGTAGTCCCATTCCGGTCCCTCGGGCTCCGCCCAGGGCGGCGTTCCGGTCCTGCGTCCGTCGAAGCCGAACGCGCAGCCGGACGCGGCGATGAGATTCGCCTGAGCCGAGACCGACGCGACGGAAATCCCGTCCTCGGGCAGGACGACGAGGACGATCCGCTGCAGCGGGATTTTCCGCTTTTTCGCAATTCGGACCAGTTCTTCGACAAAACCCGGAATGAGGAAACTGCGGGGATGGACGGGGACGGCAAGGCGGATCGCGACCTCGTGTTCGCGAAAGAGCGTTTCGGCGTCGCGGACGACGTTAGCGAAGAGCGACCGCGTAACGTCGGTCGCGAGCCCGAACCGACGGACGGACGCCGCGAGCAGAATCGGATCGCCGATGACGGGATCGGGGTGAATCGACGCGCGATACATCTCGACTTTTTTCGTGAAGAGGTTTCCGACCTGGGCGTAGCGGGCCTGCAGGCCGGTGCCGTTCAACAGCGACCCGAGATGGGCGGCGACCGCCTCGGTGCGGTTTTCCCACAACATCAGTTCGCGGTCGTAATGGCGGACCGGCAGGAGCGGCGTGGCGGTCGACTGGGCGAGGCGCGCCTTGGCGACGGTTTCCTCGAGGGTGCGGTTGCGGAGCACGCTTGCGAAACCGGCACGGACGGCGGGGATCGCGATGCGCGGCAGCGCCGCGGCGATCGCTGCTTCGGCGCCGATGGCGGCGTCTTTTCCGATGCGGTCGAGGATGCGCTTGTCGATCGTTCCGTAGAGGGCGAGGAACGATCCGTCGTCTCCCTGGAAGAGCCCTTTGAGATGCTCCCCGGCGGCGGCGCGGATCTTTTCGGCGAGGATGCGCGAACCGGCGAGCCAATCCTCGTGGGTCGCGACATCAATACCGAGCACGCTCCAACGCGAGAGCGCGCATGCGGCATCGGCGGTTTTCAGGGACGCTTCGAGGGCGTGCATCGACCCGAGTCCGAAGGTGTAGGAAGCGCTCGCCTGGCGGGTCGCCTCGGCGGCGCGGATTTCGGCTTCGAGAACGTCGGAGGCCGCGATGTGGATCGCGGCGTCTTCGAGCCAGACGACCGCCTTGAGGAGCATCTTCTTCCCCTTGAATCCGGTGAGGGGGAAGACGAAATCCGATTTCCCGACGAAATCGTCGACGTAGAGGGGCTTGTCGCCCATCAGCGTCTGGAAATCCTCGTAGGGCATGAAGCTCCGATCGGTTTCGAGAAGCGCTTTTGCGCGATCGTCGAGCAGGAAGAGATAACCGGTTTCGATCCGGAAGGTGCCCGTCCCGTGGGCTGCGAAATAGGCTTCCGCGGTCTTGAGCCGGGCGGCGTCGGTTTCGCGCAGACGGGCGACGTCGAAGCGGCTTTCGAGGATCAGGCGGACCGTGACGAGCAGTTTGGACGCATAGTCGAAATGGCGGTCCTTGTCCAGGTAGGCGACCATGAAGCCCGCGGTCGTCCCCTGGGTGCGGATCCGGTAGGCGAGCACCGACTGGTGCGGTCCGTCCTTCAGGGGACGGTTTTCGAGATGGTCCGCTAGGTCGCCGAAATCGTTCCGGGTCAGAAGCAGGTCGTCGCGGTCGGCTTCGATCACGGCCCCGACGGCGGTGCCGGACAGGTCGGGGGAGGCGATCGTCTTGTCGATCAGGAGGCCCTTCGAATAGGTTTCGACGAGGACGCCGTCGGGAGCCGGCGAAACGAACATGCAGCGCGGAAGGTCGAGGATGCGGTTCAGATTGCGGAACGTCTCGAGGATGACGTCGCGGCGCTCGCGCTCGGGTGCGAGGCGGTTCGCAGCTTCGAGCAAGGCTCTGACGCCGTCGAAACTGTCGATGATTTCGGCTTCCTTTTCGGAAAGCTGGAGGATCTTTTCCTTGATCTGGACGGTGTCCTCGTACTTTTTGAGCGTCTCGGCGACGGCGAGACCCGCCTCGTAGAGTTCGAGGCGGTAGTTCTTCGAGACGTTCGCGGAGGCTTTCTTCTCGTATTCTTTGTAGAAGCGCCATGCTTCCTCGTAGTTTCCGAGGCGGGCGTTGATGGTGATGTAGCGGTCGAGATAGCGCGTTTTCGTCTTCGATTTGAGGAAGAAGTCCTGATAGGCCTTGAGGGCGTTGAGAATCCGTCCCTCGGCGAAGAGGATGTCCGATTCGACGAGATGGAACATTTCGTTCTTCTTCGCCTTGTCGAAGATGAGGGCGTGGTCATACGCGTTCTTCGCGGCGACGAGTTCGTGCGTCCGCAGATACAGCATCGCCAGCTTCAGGTATTTCGAGACGACGTTGGCGCTGGAGATGTTGTCGGCGACCTGGACGAGGGCGGCGATCGCAAGATCGTACTTCCGAAGCCCTTCATAGCAGACCGACAGATAGAACTGCTGCATCATCGCCTGCGAGGGGACGTTTGCGACGAAGCGGGCACGGTACTGCAGGACCTGCTCGAGCTGGGCGAAGTCCTCCGTCTTGAGCAGTAGTCCGACGAGTTTGTCGACGATCGCGACGATCGTCTTGTAATCTTCGAAGGCGTTCAGCCGCAGGACGGCGGTGAGCATCGCCACCGCCTCGTCCGTTTCCTGCAGATAGAGGTACGTGTCGGTGAGGAGCGTCGTCGCCTTGAGGAAGGCGTCCGCATCGCCGGCCTTCTGCGCCTCGTCCTGGAGGGCGAGGAGCTTTTCCGCGAGTTCGTCGTTCTTGGGGAACGCCTGGTATTCCTTCAGAGTCGTTTCGAAGTCCATCGGATCACCTCCATGAATCGCGCCGGTCACGGCGCTTCGTCAGGGAATGAAGCACCCTGTCGGTTTCAAGATCGCGGATCGCGATCCTGACTTCGGGTTCGGTCGCCTCGACGACGGCGTACGTGGCAGAACCCTGCCTCGGCCTGGCGGCCGATCCCGGATTCAGGAAGACGACGCCGTCGCGCTCGCCGAGAAACGGCGTATGCGTGTGTCCGAAAAAGGCAAGGTCGCACGCTTCGGCGCGGGCACGCTCGGAAAGCCAGTAAAGCCCGTTCTTGACGCCGAAGCGATGCCCGTGGGCGACGAACGTCTTCCAGCCTTCGAAGACGGTCGTGAGTTCTTCGGGAAACTCCGGCTCGAAAGGATAGTTTCCCTTCACGCCGTAGATTCCGAGCGCCGACAGTTCATCCTCGCGCATCTCGGAATCGCCGAGCGACAGGATGCGGTCGGCGTCGGGATGAAGGAGGACGAGGCGTTCGACGGCGCGGACGTCGCGATGATTGTCGGAAAAGACGACGATTTTCATTCGTCCCACCAGGAAGCGTCTTCCATCATGGCCGCGAAGGCGCGACCGCGATGGCTGATGCGGTTTTTTTCCGCGGCGTCGAGCTCGGCGACGGTCCTTCCGGCACCGGGAAGCAGGAACAGGGGGTCATAGCCGAAGCCGCCCTTGCCGCACGGGGATTCGGCGATCGCACCGACGAGTTCGCCGCGGTAGAAGCGTCGGCTCCCGCCCGGCTTCAAAACGGCGATCGTACAGACGAACCGGGCACCGCGATCGGCGACGCCCGCGAGTGCGCCGAGCAGCTTCGCGTTGTTCGCGGCGGAGGTCCCCTCCGCGGAATATCGCTGCGAGCGGATTCCGGGAGCACTGCCGAGGGCGTCGACCTCGAGTCCGGAATCGTCGGCGACGGCGGTGATCCCGAGTCTGTCCACGATCGCCTCGGCCTTGAGCAGGGCGTTCTCTGCGAAGGTGGAGCCGGTCTCCTCGACGTCGGGGATTTCGGGATGGTCGAGGAGCGATTCGACCCGGAATCCGTGGGGGGCGAACATCGCGCCGTATTCGGCGACCTTATGCGGATTTCGGCTGGCGACGACGATCGTTTTCACGGCGGTTCCTCCCCTCGCGTCAAATCCTTCCTAGTATTAGTATATCATAGTCGCGAAAGGGGAATCGCCCCCTTTCCGTAAAAAAAGACCGTTTCCGGTCTTCATTTGTTGAGCCACTGGATGAATTTCTCGATGTTCGGGTTGCTGCCGACGAGAAGTACCTCGTCATCCGTTTCGAACGGCGTCGTCGAACTCGGGATCATGATCTTGTCCTTGCGGCGGATGGCGACGATGTTGACGCCGAAACGGGAGCGGATCTCCAGTTCGAGGAGATGCTTCCCGATGACCTTCTTCGAGGCCGTGACGGTGACGAAACTGTACTGCTGGTCGAGCTCGATGAACTCGAGGAAGTTCCCCGAGACGAGGATCTTCGCGATTCTGCGGCCGGTCGACTGTTCCGGCCAGATGAGATGGTCGGCATCGACGCCGAGTTTCTCGACGACGCGGGCGTGGTATTCGCTCTGTACCTTGACATAGACGTCCTTGACGCCGAGGTCCTTGAGGATGAGCGTCGTCATGATCGAGTTGTCGACGTTGATCCCGGTCGCGACGACGACCGTGTCGTAGTTCTGGATGCCGACTTCGCGGAGCGCGTCGACGTCGGTGGAGTCGAGGCAGACGGCGTTGGTGACCATTTTCGCGATCTTGTCGATTTTTTCGATGTTGCGGTCGATGACCAGGACGTCGGCCTGGAGATTGACCAGTTCTTCGATGAGCGCGAGGCCGAAACGGCCGACGCCGATGACGGCGAACGATTTCTTCGTCATGTGAGTGTTCACCCTTTCGCATTACTGGTTCTATTATACATTTTTTCCGCGCAAAGTCAAATGCGCGATCGAACGCCGGATCGATTTGTCCTTTCTTCTTTTTCCCGTTTACGGTATAATGGGGACACGACATCATGCGGAGGATCCTCAGATGACCAATCCCTACGAAGACCTGTTCAAAGGCGCCGGCGCTCCGGATCGGAACGACCCGCTGCTCCGTCCGATCGTCCCGGAAAGCGCGGATCCGCTCGACGACCTCGAGACGCACCGGCGGCTGAATTGGATCCTGCTCGCGATCTACATCGTCGGCATGGTTCTCGTCAACGTCGTCATGTACGCGATCTTCATCGTCAAGTACGGCGAGGGCGACCAGATCCTCGTGAACATCACGGATTACGCGGTCTCCTTCGACGTCGCCGAATCCGACCTTTATGAAGACTATCCCTATGCCGTCCGGATCACCGGCACGTTCCGGAACGGCAACGCCTTCGCGCTCGGCAGCGTCTATGCGGACTTCACCTTTCTCGATGCCGAAGGGAGCGAAATCGGCACTTCGTCCTATAGCGAAGACGACGTCGCCGCGCACGACGCGCTCCTGGTCGACGATACTCTCTATTTCGACGTCCCCGTCGACTCGATCGAATACGAATGGGGCTTCGACATGTCCTCCGGATTCTATCTCGCCGTCAATGCGATCCACGCGCTCGTCCTCGCCGCGCTCTTCCTGCTCGTCGACCGGCGCCATTTCGCCGATCGCTGGCGACTGTTCAAGCGCGACTGGCGGCTCGGCATCAGCCAGATCGTCACCGGCGCCGTCCTCGTCTACGCCGCGATGATCGCTTCCTCGCTCGTCATGGACTGGCTCGGCGTCAGCGGTTCTTCGGAGAACGAGGCGACGATCGCCTCGATGTTCCAGCCGGAACCGCTCCGACTCGCCGTGCTCTTCCTCACCCTCTGCGTGCTCACGCCGATCGTCGAGGAGACCATCTTCCGCCGGGTTCTCTTCGGATTCTTCCCGAAGCGGTTCGGTCCGGTCGTGCCGATCCTCGTCTCCGGTTTCGTCTTCGGTCTCATGCACGTCGCCTCCTACGGCGATTTCATCCAGGCGATTCCCTACGTCGCGATGGGCCTCGTCTTCGGCGCCGTCTACTGGATGAGCAAGCGCAACATCTACGTCACGATGGGCGTCCACTTCATCAACAACTTCATCTCGTTCGCGATCTACGTCGCCGCCCTCTACGGCGTCGCGGTCTGAAGCGGAACAAAAAAACCGGCCTCGTCAGGAGGTCGGTTTTCTTTACGCCGTTCAGCGGACTTGTTCCTTGAGAACCTTGCCGGATTTGAAGGTTGGAGCTTTCAGACTGGGGATGTCGATGATCTTGCCGGTGCGGGGGTCGTGTCCGGCACGCGCCTTGCGTTCCTTGACTTCGAAGGTTCCGAAGCCGGTGAGGATGACCTTTTCACCATTGACGAGGGCTTCCTGGATCGCGACGACGGTCATGTTGAGCGCCCGTTCGGCGTCTTTCTTCGTGAGCTCGGCCAAAGTTGCGATGCGTGCGACCAATTCGGATTTGTTCATTTTATCGTATCCTCCTTTATGTTTGACTTCATTATATGAGCGCGGCGGGGAAAATGCAAGCAATCATCCTGAAATTTTCTCCATTTTTCGCCCAAATCGGTCTATTCGCGCCGACGGAGGACCAGTTTGATCGGCGTTCCCTCAAAATCGAACGCTTCGCGGATGCGGTTTTCCAAATAGCGGTGGTAGCTGAAATGCATCGCCTCGACGTCGTTCACGAATAGGACGAACGTCGGACACTTGACCGCGACCTGGGTCGCATAATAGACGCGGAGCTTCACCTGGTTGTGTTCGTGCGGCGGCGTGTACATCATCGCGTCGGAGACGACTTCGTTCATCACGGACGTCGAGACGCGGCGGGTGAAGTTCGCGTAGACGCGGCGGATCACCGGGAACAACAGGTGGACGCGGTTCTTCGTCTTTGCCGACAGGAAGACGATCGGGATGTACGAAAGGAACTGGAATTCCTCCCGCATCAGCCTGGTCCATTCCTCCATCGTGCGGTCGTCCTTGGCGACGGCGTCCCATTTGTTGACGACGAGGATCATCGCCTTGCCGCTGTCGAGGGCGAATCCGGCGACGTGCTTGTCCTGTTCCTGGATGCCGACGACGGCGTCGATCACGACGAGGGCGACGTCGCTGCGGTCGATCGCCTGCATCGCGCGGAGCGCGCTGTACTTTTCGACCGACTCGTAGATCTTGCCGCGCTTGCGCAGTCCGGCGGTGTCGATGACGACATACTTCTCGCCGTCCTTGACGAACTCGGTGTCGATCGAATCGGTGGTCGTCCCCTCGACGGGGGAGACGATGACGCGCTCGGATCCGAGCATCGCGTTCACGAGCGACGATTTTCCGACGTTGGGCCGGCCGATCACGCAGATCTTCATGCAGTCCTCCGCGTACTCCTCGGGCTGCGCCGTCGGGAACCGTTCGACGACCTTGTCGAGGAGGTCGCCGACGCCGATGCCGTGCGTCGAGGAGATGGCGATGACATCGTCAGCGCCGAGCTGGTAGAAATCATAGATCTCGTCCATGAGGCGGCGGTCGTCGACCTTGTTCACGGCGACCACGCAGGGCTTCTTCGCCGCGTTCAGCATCTTCATGACGACATAGTCGTCGGGATGCACGCCGTTCTGGACGTCGGTGACGAAGACGACGACGTCGGATTCCTCGATCGCGATCTCCGTCTGCGCCTTGATTTCAGCCAAAAAGGGCGCATCGCTGATTTCGATGCCCCCGGTGTCAATCACGTTGAATTTTTGGGAGAGCCATTCCGCTTTCGCATAGATGCGGTCGCGGGTGACTCCCGGCGTGTCGTCGGTGATGGAAACACGTTCTCCGACGATCCGGTTGAACAGCGTCGATTTGCCGACATTCGGCCGGCCGACGATCGCCACGATGGGCAGCATACCGGTCACCCTCGATCCGTGATCCCTGCGAGGGGATTACTTTTTGAATTTCGCAAACAGGTCCGCCAGGGACTGGTTGCCCGAGACGTTTTCGTTCAGGTGCGCTTCGAATTCCTTGCGATCGGTCTTGTAGACGGCCTTCTTGAGGGAAACGGTGAACTTCCATTCCTTGGGGAAGAACTGGAGGACTTCGACGTTCACGACGTCGCCGACCTTGACGACGTTCTCGACGCGGTCGATGCGCTCCTCGGCGAGTTCGCTGATCGGGAGGAAGGCTTCGATGCCCTGGATCTCGACGAGCGCGCCCTTTTCCTGGATCGACTTCACGGTGCCGGTGACGAGATCGCCGGTCCGGACCTTGACGTCGGCCCACGGGTTGTACTCGAGGTGCTTGCGGGAGAGCGAGAACTGCCGCTTCTCCTCGTCGATGTTGGTGATCTGGAGTTCGAGCTTGTCGCCGACCTCGACCTGTCCCGCGAGGTTGGAGTTGGGGCTCCACGAATAGTCGAAACGGCTGAGGAAGCCGCGCATTTCCTTGTCGACCTCGACGAGCATGCCGAACTGCATCTTCTTGAAGACGGTACCGGTCACTTTTTCGCCGACCTTGTGGTTCTTCGTGAACTGGGTCCACGGATCGTCGGAGAGGGCTTTGAGCGAGAGGGAGATCTTGCGACCGGCGAGCTTGATGACCTTGGCGGTCACGACGTCGCCGACCTTGACGGCGTCTTCGGTCTTGGCGGTGCGGTAATGGGAGAGTTCGCTGATGTGGCAGAGGCCTTCGGTGAACGCGCCGATCTTGATGAAGGCGCCGAATTCGACGATCCGTTCGACGGTTCCGGTGACGACGTCGCCGACGTTGAGGGCGGAAATTTCTTCCTTCTCCTTCACCTTCAGCTGATTGTACTGGACCTGCTTGCGCGAACCGATGAACTTGTCGCGGCCGCGTTCGTTGCGGATTTCGATGATCTTGACGGCTTCGGTCTTGCCGACGAGTTCCTGCTTGATGGCGGCGAGGGCTTCGGGACCGACGTTCTTGATTTCGACGAGCGAATCGGGAACGAAGATCTCGATGCCGAAATAGTTGGCGAGGAGGCCGCCTTTGACGGCTTCGCGGATCTTCACCTGGACTTCGGCTTCGACGGTCAGTTCGGCCTTGTGCGCTTCGCGCTGCGCGACCTTTTCCTGGTTCTGCGATTTCTTTTCGATGTCGATGCGCGAAAGCAGGAGGATGTTGGTTTCGTCCCCGTAGCTGATCTTCGTGACCTTGACTTCGATTTCGTCGCCGACCTTGACGACTTCGGCGCAGTCCTTGATGGGCTTCGAAGTCAGGTGGTCCCTGTAGATCGTGCCCTCGAACGCGAAACCGACGTCGACGAGGACGGTGTTCGGTTCCACTTTCAAGACCTTTCCGATGACGATGTCGTTGACCTTCAATTCCTTGATTTCCAGATTGTTATCCATTGTGATACTCTCCTTTGCCTCTATCTCCCGAAGTGATTTTCGTGTACATGTCATAAATGGTGTCGGCGACCGCCGCGATGTCGAGATGCGACGTCTCGAGGTAGATCGCGTCGTCCGCCTGCTTGAGCGGGTTGTAACTGCGCGAGGAATCGATGCGGTCGCGCCGTTCGATGTCCTTCAGGATCTTCTGAAGATCCGATTCCCGTCCGTTGGCGAGGTTTTCCTCGTGGCGGCGCCGGGCCCGTTCCTCGACGGTCGCCGTCATGTAGATCTTGAGGTCCGCGTCCGGAAGGACGACGGTGCCGATGTCGCGCCCGTCCATCACGACGTCTTTCTCGCGGGCGATCTTCTGCTGGATCGCGACGAGCTGGTTGCGAACCGGAATGTGGCTGGCGACGGCGGAAACGTGGTTGGTGACGAGCTGCGAGCGGATCTTGTCCCCGACGTCTTCGCCATCCATGAAGAGGACGGAATCGCGAAAGGTCATGTCGGTCGTTTGGAGGAATCCGAACGCCGCCGGATCGTTGACGTCGACCTTCAGCCGGAGGGCCTTGTAGGTCGCCGCGCGATACATGGCGCCGGTGTCGATGTAGACGTAACCGAGGCGTTGGGCGACCAGTTTGGCGACCGTCGATTTTCCGGCTCCCGCCGGGCCGTCGATCGCAAGCGAATGTCGTTTCATCCTATCGCTCCTCAACTTTCCATATTATATCATATTTTCATTCAATTCCAGCAGAAAATGCAAAAATCATTCGTCCGCTTTTCCGAACCGGCTCAAATTCCAGAGCTGCTTGATTTCGTGCGGTTTGAGGCGCCGCCAGCCGCCCGGCTTGAGCCCTTCGCAGGTGATCGTGCCGAAGCGTTCGCGGCGCAGCTTGAGGACCGGATGGCCGACCGACTCGAACATCCGCTTGATCTGGTGGTACTTGCCTTCGGTGATCACGATCGTGAGATGCGTCGAGGTCTTGTCCTCGTCGTAGCGGACGTCGAAGATCTTCGCCGGCGCGGTTTTGACGCCGTCGATCGCGACGCCGCGGCAGAGGGACGTCGACGTCTCGCGGCGCAGCAGGCCGGAAACCTTGACGCGATATTCCTTCTCGACGTGGAAGCGCGGATGGATCAGGGCGTTGTTGAAGTCGCCGTCGTTGGTGAGCAGGATCACGCCGGTCGTGTCGAAATCGAGTCGTCCGATCGGGAAAATCCGCTCCCTGGCGTGGATCAGCTGGACGACGGTCTTGCGCTTCTTGTCGTCGTCGGTCGTCGACACGACCCCAGACGGCTTGTTGAGGACGAAATAGACCTTCTCCTCGCGGCCGAGGACGTTGCCGTCGATGGCGACGGAATCGTCGGGGCCGACCTGGGTTCCGAGCGCCGTGATGACGACCCCGTTGACCGTGACGCGACCGGCGACGATGAGTTCCTCCGCGGTGCGCCGCGACGCGACGCCGGCGGCGGCGATGACTTTCTGCAATCGTTCCATGGGTTCCTGCTTTCTCGAGAAAAACCGGAGATAGAACTGGTTCTACCCCCGGCGACGGATCATTCTTGGGCGGGCTCCGGAACGTCGCCGCGATTGGCGGCCTTGACGGTGAGGAGGACGGATTTGATCCGGCGCTGCTTGACCTTCAGCACTTCGAAGGTGAGCACTTCCAGATCTTCGCTGACGAGTTCGGACAATTCGTTGTAGTTCTGATTGACGGACTGCGTGATTTCAAGCCGTTCGCCGACTTCCGGGATGTCCTGGAACTTCTCGAACAGCCATCCTCCGACCGACGTCGCCTCGCTCTGCGGAGCGGCGCCGAGTTCAAGGTCGTCGAACAGACGCTTCAAGTCGAAGTCGGCGTCGACGACATAGGAATCCGGACCGCGTCGGACGATGTTCTTCTCGACGTCGTCGTGCTCGTCGTAGATTTCGCCGACGAGCTCCTCGAGGGCGTCCTCCATCGTGACGATGCCGTCCACGCCGCCGTATTCGTCGACGACGACGGCGAGGTGGTTGTTCTCCTCCTGGAGGAGTTCGATGAGGGCGTCGACCTTCGTGGTCGCCGGCACGAACAGGGGCTTGCGGAGGACCTTCTTGACGTTGAAGTTGCGTCCCTTGATCAGCTTCGTGAAGAAATCGCGCTCGTAGAGGATGCCGATGATGTTGTCGGAATTCCCGTCATAGACGGGCATGCGCGAGAACTTGTGTTTGAAGAACATGTCGGTGATCTCGTCAACCGATTTCTCGATGTCGATCGCGACCATGTCCACGCGCGGCGTCATGATCTCCTCGACGGTGATGTCGGAGAGGTCGAGGACGCGCTGGAGCATGTCCGCTTCTTCCTCGTCGATCGAGCCTTCTTCCTCCATCGTGTCGATGATGGTCTCGAGCTCGTCTTCCGTGACGGTCGGTTTCGGTTCGCCGCCCTCGAGACGCTGGACCACGCGGGCGTTCAGCTTGCGGAACGGGAAGGTGATCGGCGTCAGGATCTTGATCAGGAAATACAGGAACGCGCTGATGCGGAGGCAGATCTTCTCGGGATTCTGCTTCGCCGCGGATTTCGGCAGGATCTCCCCGAACGTCAGGATGACGATCGTCATCGCGATCGTGTTGATGAGCGAGACGATCGTGGCGGCGTTTTCGAGCGAACCGAAAATCCCGTTGAAGAACACGACGGCGACCGTCGTCAACGCGATGTTGGCCAGATTGTTCCCGACGAGCAGCGTCGTCAGGGTGCGGTCGAAATTCTCGGCGATCCAGAGGGCTTTCTTCGACCCGTGGACGTTTTGGTCCACGAGCGTTTTGAGCCGGACCTTGCCGACGGCGGAAAAGGCCATTTCCGACATCGAGAAGAACGCCGATGCGACCAAGAGCGCCAGCATGATCGCGAAGATGACGGGGTCGAATGCGAACCCGCCCGCCGCGAACCAGGGGCGCAAATGCTCGGTACTCAAGCTAGATCAGCTCCTCGGTGTGATTCGCTCACTTGGCGCGGCTGTCGTACTTGCCGGTGATGGTCGAGACGACGATCTTCTCGCCCTGGTCGATGAAGAGCGGGACGTTCAGCTTCAGGCCGGTGTTCGTGAGCGCTTCCTTCTGTGCGTTGGATGCGGTGTTGCCGCGGGCGGCGCCGGCGCATTCGACGACTTCGAGGACGACCTTGTCAGGCATTTCGATGCCGAGGACCTCGTCTTCGAACATCATCACCTGGATGTTGACGCCTTCGGTCAGGTAAAGCAGTTCGTTTTCGATCTTGTCATGGTGCAGTTCGATCTGCTCGTAGGTGTCGTTGTTCATGAAGACGTGCTGGTCCCCGGACGCGTACAGGTATTGCATCATCGTCTTCGTGACGTTCGCCGTGTCGAGGTTGACCCCGCCGTTGAACGTCTTGTTGATGACGCCGCCGGTGCGCAGGTTGCGCAGTTTCGTCTGCATCATCGCGCCCGACTTCGCCGTCTTCAGATGCTGGAACTCGAGCACCATGTAAATGTTCCCTTCGAACAGGATGGTCATCCCGTTGCGAAGCTCGTTCGTATTGATCATGTCGTAACCTCCCAAGTTGCGTGAAACAACGAAGATATCTCCGTTTTTACATTAGTATTATATATTAAAAATCATTTATTGACAACAGAAATATCCGGCTCTATAATATGTTGTGGTTTCTCGAAGGGACGTGTTCGGATGTTTCTCGCCACTTTCTGGGATTGGGCGCTTCCCATTTCCGTCGGCCTCCTGGCCGGCCTGCTGATCGCCACCCGCAAGCACCACGACTATTCGAAGATCGTCGCCCTCGGCGCCGAGGAATTCCGGGCCAACATGCGCAAAGGCCAGCTCGTCGACCTCCGTCCCGAAGCCGCTTTCACCCTCCGCCGCATCAACGGCGCGCGCAGTTTCCCGAAGCGTTCGGTCTTCGCCCAACTGTCGAAGCTCAGGTCCGACATGCCGGTCTTCCTTTACGATGACGTCCAGGGGTCGCTCGTCAGGAGCGTTTCCCGCAAGTTCGTCCGCAAGGGTTTCCGCACCGTCTACGTCCTCAAGGAAGGCTTCTCCAGGTGGCCCTTCCCGGTCAAGGAAGACTGACCGTCCCCATAAAAAAATGGATGCGATGCATCCTTTTTTTTATTGATTCGGGCCGATCCCGGGAAGTGTCGAAAGCCACGCGAGGATCGTCCCGGTCGTCGCTTCCGGTCGTTCCGGATCGACCGAGAACCAGGTCGCGTCCATGCGGTTCCGGAACCAGGTCATCTGCCGCTTGGCGTACTGACGGGAATGGATCTTGATCGCTTCGACGGCGGCTTCGAGACCGATCTCGCCGTCGAAATGACGGAACAGCTCGCGATAGCCGATCGCCGCGACCGCCTGGCCGCGGACGCCAGCGGCCCAAAGCGCGCGCGCTTCGCGTTCGAGCCCCGCTGTCATCATGGCGTCGACGCGCTGCGCGATCCGCGCGTTCAACGCATCCCGCGGCATGTCGAGCCCGATCACGACGAGATTCTCGTAGAACGGCGTCTTTCCCGACGTGGCGTCGATGTCGGCCGCGTCTGCCGTGTCGAGCATGTCGAGCATGCGCAGGATGCGGCGGCGGTTATGGGGGTCGATCGCGGCGGCACGCACGGCGTCGCGGGCAGCGAGGCGACGCCAGAGATCGGCGGTCGGAACGTCCACCTCCGCCGTTGCGGCGGAACGGTCCCTTCCCTTGCCGGCGAAGCGGTAATCGAAAAGCGCCGCCTGGACGTAAAGCCCGGACCCCCCGACGAGAACGGGCAGCACGCCGCGCCCGTGGAGTTCGGAAATCCCGGCCCGGACGATCTTCTGGTAATCGGAAACCGAGAACGGGTCCTCCGGGGCGAGGATGTCGATCAGATGGTGCGGAATTCCTCCGGTCTCTTCCGGACGGACTTTCGCCGTGCCGATGTCGAGACCGCGGTAGAATTGGAACGCGTCGCCGGAAACGACTTCGCCGGAGAAGGCGCGGGCGATCGCGATCCCGACGGCGGTCTTGCCGACGGCGGTCGGACCGACGACGGCGACGACCGGCTTCATCACAGCACCCGCCGGAACCATTTTTCGATCTCGCGGAGGGCGATCCGGACGACGACGGGCCGTCCGTGGGGGCAGGTATATGGGTTCTCGCACGCCGCGAGGTCCTTCATCAGGGTCGTCACTTCGTTCTCGTTCAGATGCCGGTTGGCCCGGATCGAACGCTTGCACGAAAGCGACTTGGCGAGCGCGTCGCGCATCGCGGATGTCGAGAGCGGCCGATCCGCGATGAGCAGTTCGCCCATGTCGCCGACGAGTTCCGCCTCCATCCCGCGCGGCAGCCACGCGGGCACGGCCGTGACCGCGAAAACGCCGTTTTCACCGGGTTGGATTTCCACTCCGAGGCGGGCGAATTCCGCGGCTCCCGCGGCGATGCGGACGGCATCGTGGACGGAGAACGCGACCTCGACGGCGAGGATTGGCCGATAGATCGCGGTCGGGGGAACAGCCATCGCCTTCGCATAGCGTTCGTAGCGGATGCGTTCGGCGGCGGCGTGCTGATCGACGAGGTGAAGCCCCTCGGGATTCTGGAACACGAGGTAGGTTCCGGCGTACTGGCCGATGTAGTCCATGGCCGGTAGCGGTGCGGACGAGGGCCCGTGAACGAACTCGGAAGGACGTTCTTCGAACGTGAAGAGGTCGGTCCCGTCACCGGAAGGAAGGGTGGCCGGAACCGTATCGTCCCCGGCCGTGCGGACCGGTTCGGGCCGCTCCGCGGGCTGGATCAGGCGGACGCCGGCGAGGGTTTCGCGGATGGCGCGGGCAAGCAGCGCCCAGAGCGCCCCCTCCTCGGAAAAGCGGACTTCGAGCTTGGTCGGATGGACGTTCACGTCGAGCAACGACGGATCGGTCGCGATCTCGGCGGTGACGATCGGGAAGCGTCCGTGCGGAAGCGTCTGCCCGTAGCCGTCGACGATCGCCTGGACCGCCTTCGCGCTCCGGATCACGCGTCCGTTCACGGAGACGGTGACGTATCCCCGCGAGGCGCGGTTGACGAGCGGGCTCGACAGCATGCCCGACACGCGGTAATCGCGGTCGGCGGCCGCGAAGGGGCGCATCTCCTTGGCGGCCGCGACCCCGTAGATGGCCGCGAGGACGGCTCGGAGGTCGCCCCTTCCCGACGTGGAAAGAAGGACCTTCCCGTCGTTCTCGAGACGGAAGGCGACGTCGGGACGGGTGAGTGCGTACTTGTCGACGAGTTCCGCGATGAATGCCAGTTCCGCCTGCGTCGATTTCACGAACTTGAGCCGCGCGGGGGTGTTGTGGAAGAGTTTCGTGACGCTGACCGTCGTCCCCGGCGCGGCGGCCGAGAGACCGCTCGCGACGAGCGCGCCATCCCTCCAGAAGACCCGCCAGCCTTCGGCCGCGCCCGTCGAAGTGACGAGTTCGACGTTCGCGACGGCGGCGATCGACGGTAGCGCCTCGCCGCGAAAGCCGAGCGAACCGATGCGGAACAGGTCGCGCTCGGTCCGAATCTTCGAGGTGGCGTGGCGCTCGAAGGCGAGGACGGCGTCGTCGCGGTCCATGCCGGAGCCGTTGTCCGCGACGCGGATCTGGGCGAGGCCGGATTCGCGGAGGGAGACGTCGATGTGCTTCGCGCCGGCATCGAGGGCGTTCTCGAGCAGTTCCTTGACGACGTTCCCGACGCGTTCGACGACTTCGCCGGCGGCGATCATGTTCGAAAGATGCGGGTCGAGCCGGATGATCCTGCCCATGGTCTTCCTCCCTTCGGTCTGGCATCAGTCTTTCTTGCGGTTGAGTTCGGCAACGACGTCGGCGAGGATGTTCATCGCCTTGATTGGCGTCAGAGCGTTCACGTCCAGTTCCTTCAGCTGCTCGATGACCGGCGCGTAGTCGTCCGGGATCGCGGCTTCCGCGGCCGCGGCGGCTTCGAAGTTGAAGAGCGTCGCGTCCTGCGGCTTGATCACGTTGTAGCCGTGGTTCCGTTCGAGTTCCGCGAGGATCCCGTCGGCGCGGCCGACGAGACCGGCGGGCAGTTTCGCAAGGCGGGCGACGTGGATGCCGTAGGAGCGGTCGGTCGGGCCGTCCTCGACCTTGTGGAGGAAGACGATGCGCCCCTTCTCCTCGCGGGCGAGGACGTGGACGTTGTGGAGCGCCTTGAGTTCGTCCTCGAGATAGGTGAGTTCGTGATAGTGGGTGGAGAAGAGGATCTTCGCCCGGATCTTGTGATGGGCGTATTCGATGATCGCCTGGGCGAGGGCCATGCCGTCGTAGGTGGCCGTGCCGCGGCCGATCTCGTCGAAGAGGATGAGCGACTTTTCCGTCGCGTTCTGGAGCGCGTAGTTGACCTCGAGCATCTCGACCATGAACGTCGACTTCCCGGCGGTGAGGTCGTCGGCGGCCCCGATGCGCGTGAAGATCTGGTCGAACAGCGGGAGCCGCGCGGAATCGCAGGGGATGAAGCATCCCATCTGCATCATCACGACCGAGACGGCGAGCTGGCGCATGTACGTCGATTTGCCGGACATGTTCGGACCGGTGATGAGGAGGATGCTCGTCTTCTCGCCCATGACGACGTCATTCTTGACGTACCGTTCGTCTTCGAGCGTTTTTTCGACGACCGGATGCCGTCCGCCGACGATCCGGATCGACCGCGTTTCGACGATTTCCGGCCGGACGTAGCGGTTCTCCGCCGAAACGCGGGCGAACGCGAGAACCATGTCGATCTCGGCGACGGCCCGCGCGAGTCGCTGGAGCTGTTCCGTTTCGGCCTTGACGGCGTCGCGGATCGCGACGAAGAGGTCGTACTCCATGCGCACGGCATCTTCTTCGGAGCCGACGATGAGGGTTTCCTTCTCGCGCAGCGCCGGCGTGACGTACCGCTCGGAGTTGGCGAGGGTCTGCTTGCGTTCATAGCCGAACTCGTCGCGGACGAGATCGAGCTGGCCCTTGGTGATTTCGATGTAGTAGCCGAAGACGCGGTTGTAGCCGACGCGGAGTTTGCGGATGCCGGTGCGTGCGCGCTCTTCTTCCTCGAACCTCGCGATCCAGTCGCGGCCGCCGACGGCATCGCCGCGGAGGCGGTCGAGGTCGGCGGAATGGCCGGGACGGATGAGTCCGCCTTCCTTGACGGAGACGGGCGGGTCGTCGACGATGGCGGCGGATATCGTTTCGGCGAGTCCGGCGAGGACGTCGAGGCCGCTGACGATTTCGGCGCCATAGGCGTTGCCGAGGCGTTCCATCGCGGTCCGGATCGCCGGCATCGCGCTGAGCGATCGCGCGAGATTGACGAGGTCCTTGGCGTTGGCGGTGCCGAAAGAGATCCGGCCGGCGATGCGTTCGAGGTCATACACCGCCCGGAGGCTTTCGCGGATCTCGTCGCGCGAGACGAAGTCGTCGTTGAAGGCTTCGATGAGCGAGTAGCGCTTCTCGATCCGGACCCGGTCGACGAGGGGACGGAGGATCGTCTGCTTCAGATAGCGCGAGCCGATCGCGGTCTCGCACTTGTCGAGCAGCCAGACCAGCGATCCCCTGCGGTTCTGGAACCGATAGGTTTCGATGAGTTCGAGGTTGCGCTTCGAATTGGCATCGATGCGGAGGTAGCTCGTCGCCTCGAAGCGCTGGAGCTTCTGGAGATGGAGGAGCTCCGCCTTCTGGGAGCGGACCATGTAGTTGACGAGCCGGCCGAAGGTATCGAGTTCGTCCTTGTCGTAGACGTCCGCGGCAAGGCCGCGGTAGAGGGCGGGGAGGCGGTCCTCGTCGGAGACGGTGATCGTGAGCGGATGCTCGGAGAACTGGCGGCGCAGGAGGCGCTGGTTGAATCCGGTGCCGACGACGAGTTCGCGGGCCTGCAAGTTGAGGATCTCGTTGGAAAGGATGTCGGGATCCCGGGGCGTCGCGACGAGACAGTTCTGGCCGGTCGACAGGTCGGCGTACGCGAGCACGAAGCAGCTCCGGGTCTCGGTGACCGAGACGATGTAGTTGTTCGACTTCTCGTCGATCGCGCCGGCGCCGACGATCGTGCCGGGTGTGACGAGCTTGATGACGTCGCGCCGGACGAGGCCTTTGGCGAGGGCGGGATCCTCGAGCTGTTCGACGACGCACACCTTGAAGCCCTTCTCGACGAGCCGTTCGATGTAGGCGTCCGCGGCATGGAAGGGCACGCCGCACATCGGCACCCGCTCTTCCTGGCCGGCGTCGCGGCCGGTGAGGACGATTTCGAGTTCTTTCGACGCGATTGCCGCGTCGCCGAAGAACATCTCGTAAAAGTCCCCTAAGCGAAAAAAGACTATAAAATCCATATAGTCTTTTTTGATATCGAGATATTGTTGCATCATGGGCGTGAAGCTTTGCAAAGTCTTATCCATGCGGGACCACCCCGTTCACGGCGGGTGCCGGAAACGTCATCAGCCCAGGAGTCCGAAGGGGAGCGAACCCGGGTCGAGGACGTAATAGTAATAGGCGCAATAGCCCGCAAAACCGAGGACGAGTGCGCCGACGGCGACGAGGACGATGGTCCAGAAGGTCTTGATGCGGCGGCGCTTGTTGTACTTGCGGATGATCTGGTTGATCTTCTCGTCGAGCAGTCCGCGCTCTTCGTCGGAAAAGTCGTAGGCTTCGGCCTGCGGCACCGGCACCGGACTCTTCGCCGGTTCGGCGGCGGGCTCGCGGATCGGTTCCGGTTCCGGAACGGGTTCCTTCGCGGGTTCCTGTTTCGGCGGCTGCTTCTGTTCCCGTTTCGGTTCCGTCCGCGGTTCTTCCTTCGGCTCGGGTTGCTTCACGGGTTCGGGCTTCGCTTCTGGTTCGGCTTTGCGGACGGGCTCCGGTTCGATGACGGCGGCCGGCGGGACGACTTCTTCCTCGGCGGCCGGAAGGACGGGGGCCGGTTCGGGTTCGGCGGCTTTGGCCGGTTCGGGCTTCGCTTCGGTCTTGACCGGAGTGACATAGCCTTCGACCGGGATGTCCTGGTCGTTTGCCACGAAGTCGATGCCTTCGATCATGACGGCGTCGAGATCGGCCGAGAGCGGCACCTGGTAGTTGTGGAGGTCGCGGGCGACTTCGATGTGGTAGAGGTTGAGCGAAAAGACCATGAACTCGACCATGTCGCTCTTCTTGAGGTCGATCGAGATGTTGAAGCCCTTTTCCTTGGCGTAGATCTCGAGCTCGAGGACGGACTTGCCGTTGATCAGTTCGATTTCCGCGGGGGACAGGCGGAATCGTTTCGCGAGGATGTCGACGAGCTGGAACTTGTTGATGCGGCGCGGGATCTTGACGCCGTACTTCTCGCCGATGCCGCGCAGGTCGCCGAGCGTGCAGGAGTGCACGAGGACATCCTTGAGGATGGCGAGGTTGACGCCGTCGAGGTAGCCGGCCGGCTCGTAGAAGAGCGCGCCGAACCGGGCGATGAACTCGCGGTAGGAGATCTTTTCGAAATCGACGGCGTACTTGTACTTCAGCTTGTCGAGGTCCTGGATGAAGCCGTCGCGGATGCCGTAGAGGTCGCGGTTGAGGAACAGGAGGTTGAAGAAGATCTCCTTGTACTTGGCCGCGTCGAAATCGAGGTTGTACTCGTCGACGAGCTTTTCAAGCAGATAAAGCGAATACTCGTGGTATCCGCGGAGGCGGTATTTGAGTTCGTCCGTATAGGTCTGGTAGATTTCTTTCTGAAAGACTTTCGGGTAGATCGTTTCCTTCAGAACGAAGCGGTGGACGTAAAGCGGGACCTTGATCTTGTGCGCGGCGATCAGGGCGGCGAGATCTTCGGCCGGAATGACGGAGAGCGTCTTGGAATATGCGAAGTAATCCTCGTTCGTTTTGAATTTAGCCACGGTTTCACCCTTTAAATGCGTCATAGTAATATACTACTATACTTACATCCGTAAATCAAGCAGTCGACGTGAAAAAAATCGGCAGTCTCGCGATTTCCGCGCATTTTCGAGGTGTGTTCCTGAGCCTCGGAAACGGGTGTCGGGCGGGTGCCGGCGGCTTCAGTCGCGGGCGATTCCGTCGTTGATGATCCCGACCGCTTCCTGGACGGCGGCGTCGAGTTCCTCGAGAAGCGTCAGGTATTCGGCGATCGCGGGAACGTCGGAAAACCCCGACAGCGCCGTTTCATACTCTTTCCGGAGGAGGGCCGCGCGCTTGCCTTCCCCGCGCGCCTCGGCGGAGACGATACGTTTCTGGAGGGCGAGAAGGTCGCCATACCGGGCCATGAAGATGCCGTTTTGCCGGATCGCGCCCGCGATCTCACGAAGACGCCTGACCTCGTCGGCGGCGGCGATCAGAGCGATTAGGCGTTCACCCGCGGCCATCGGCGAGTTCCCCCTCGAGACTCCAGGTCTTGGCGCCCGTGACGCGGACGTCGACGATCGCCCCGACGAGATCGTCGGAGCCTTCGAAGTGGAGGATCTTGCCGTGTTCCGTATATCCTTCGAGCAGTTTCCTTCCGTTCCTGGAGCGGCCGTCGACGAGCACGCGGACGGTCGATCCTACGAAGCGGGCGTTGCCCGCGAGGAAGCCTTCGTTGACGATGGCGTTGAGCGTCTGGAGGCGGGCATCCTTGACGGCGCGGGGAACGTCGTCGGGATACCCCGCGGCGGGCGTGCCGGAACGCGGCGAGAAGACGAAGGTGTAGGCACCCTCGAATCCGGCGCGGCGGACGAGGTCGAGCGTCATCGCGAAATCGGCTTCCGTCTCGCCGGGAAATCCGACGATGACGTCGGTCGTGACCGATGCAAAAGGAATCGCGGCGCGGATCCTGCCGATGAGTCCGAGATACTCGTCCGCCGTGTATTTGCGGTTCATCGCCTTGAGGATCCGGTCCGACCCGGACTGGACCGGGAGGTGGATGTGGGGCATCAGATTTCCGCCGCTTGCGAGCGCCCGGATGAGATCGTCCGAAAAATCCTTGGGATGGGACGTGGTGAAGCGGATGCGGTCGACGGGGAGTGCCGAAAGCGCCGCGAGCAGATCGGCGAACCGGTAGGTCCGGTCGGCGAAGTCGAGTCCGTACGCGTTGACGTTCTGGCCGAGCAGGGTGATTTCGCGGACGCCTTCGGAGACGAGCCGTCCGACTTCCGCGAGGACGTCCTCGGGCCGCCGGCTCCGTTCCTTCCCGCGGGTGTACGGAACGATGCAGTAGGTGCAGAATTCGTCGCATCCGAACATGATGTTCACCCAGGCCTTGTGCCGCACCGGACGCAGGCGCGGGACGTCTTCGACGATCCCGCCCTCGACCGAGCGGACGTCGACGATGCGCGTTCCGGCTTCCGCCCTGGCGAGCAGAAGCGGCAGCTCGTGAAGGTTGTGGGTACCGAAGACGATGTCGACCTGGCCATAGGTCCGGAGCAGCTTCTCGACGACGGCCTCCTCCTGGGGCATGCACCCGCCGACGGCAATCTTCATCCCCGGTCGGGCGTCCTTGTACTGCTTGATCCGGCCGAGTTCGCCGAAGACCTTGTTCTCGGCATTGGCGCGGATCGCGCAGGTGTTGAAGACGACAAGATCCGCGGTCGCGGCGGAGTCCGTCCGGGTGAAGCCGAGGAGTTCGAGCATGCCGGCGATCTTCTCGCTGTCCGCCTCGTTCGCCTGACATCCATAGGTGTCGATGACGTAGGTCTTGCCGGCGGCGAACCCGGCGAGACCGTCGGGGAGCGAAAACGCCGAAAAGGCGGAAGCAATCTTGGATCGCTTCCGCGCTGCCGCGAGGCTGGGTTTCTGAAGTTCGGTTTTGGACAAGCCTAACCCTCCCGACGGATCATTCGGCGATGCGGATGCTTTCGATCTTCTTCTGTGCGAGGTCGAGGAAGACGGCGTTGAACTGGAGCGGTCCCGTCAGTTCCGGAACGACCCATTCGGGAACGCCCGTGAGGAACTTGCGGATGCCCTGGACCGCCTGCCCGCCGATGACGCCGAAGCGCACGCCGGTCATGCCGACATCGGTGACGTAGAGCGTCCCCTTGGGCAGCCTGCATGCGTCCGCCGTCGCGACGTGCGTATGCGTGCCGACGAGCGCATCGACGCGGCCGTCGAGATAGAGCGCCATCGCGGCTTTTTCGGAGGTCGCCTCCGCATGGAAGTCGACGACGACATAGTCGCTTCTGACGCCCGCCAGGATTTCGTCGATCCGGACGAACGGATTGTCGATCTGATCGCGCATGAAGACGCGGCCGAGCAGGTTCACCACCGTGATTTTCTTGCCGTTGAAGTCGACCGTGACGGATTCGCGGCCGGCGGATCCCTTCCCGTAGTTGGCGGGACGGATGATGTTGGGAAGCTTGAGCACCTCGACGGCGTCCTTGCGGGTGTAGGCGTGGTTCCCGAGCGTGACGACGTTCACGCCGGCGGACATGAGGTCCTTGTAGATGTCGGCGCTGATGCCGTTCCCGTCGGCGATGTTCTCGCCGTTCACGATCACGAACTGCGGCTTGTACTCGTTCTTGACGCTTTCGAAATACTTGGCGAAGGCCTTGCGTCCCGGCGCCATGTAGACGTCGCCGACGAAGAGGATCCTCATCGTTTCACTCCCTTTAGAATGCGAGCCCTCCCATAAGGGAAGGCTCGATGGCGTTATTTCGCGACTTCTTGCGCGCGGGTTTCGCGGATGACGGTGATCTTGATCGTCCCCGGATAACTCATCTTCTGTTCGATCTGCTGGCGGATTTCACGGGCGACGGCGAAGGTCCTGGCATCGTCGACCTCGGTCGGTTTGACGATGACGCGCACTTCCCGACCGGCCTGGATCGCGAACGCCTGTTCGACGCCCTTGACGGAATTCGAGATTTCCTCGAGCTGGGTCAGGCGCTTGATGTAGTTCTCGAGCGATTCGCTGCGCGCTCCGGGACGAGCCGCGGAGAGGGCATCGGCGGCGGCGACGAGGACGCCGATGACGGTCTTCGCCTCGGTGTCGCCGTGATGGCTCGAAATCGCGTCGATGACGGCCGGATTCTCGCGGTAGCGGGTGGCCAGGGTGATGCCGATGTCGACGTGGGATCCTTCGACTTCATGGTCGACGGCCTTGCCGATGTCGTGCAGAAGTCCGGCGCGTTTCGCGAGGACTTCGTTTTCGCCGAGCTCGACGGCGAGCTTGCCGGCGAGGAAGGCGGTTTCGATCGAGTGGCGCAGGGCGTTCTGCCCGTACGAGGTGCGGAAATGCAGGCGGCCGAGCAACTTGACGATGTCCGGGTGGACGCGGCCGACGCCGGTTTCGAAGACGGCCTTGTCGCCCATGTCGCGGATGAACTGGTCGACTTCGACGCGGGTCTTCTCGACGATCTCCTCGATGCGGGCGGGATGGATGCGGCCGTCCTGGATGAGCGTCTCGATCGTCTTCTTCGCGATTTCGCGGCGGATCGGATCGAATCCGGAGAGGACGACGGCCTCCGGCGTATCGTCGATGATGAGATCGACGCCGGTCATCGCCTCGATGGTGCGGATGTTCCGTCCTTCGCGGCCGATGATGCGGCCCTTCATCTCGTCGGAGGGCAGGTTGACGACGGACACGGTGGTCTCGGTCGTCACGTCCTGCGCATACTTCTGGATGGCGTTGGCGATGATGTTCTTGGAGGTCTTGGCGGCTTCCTCGCGGGCGGTTTCCTCAGCGTCGCGGATGTATTTCCCGATTTCCTCGGACATCTGCTGCTCGACCCGTTCCATGATGATGTATTTTGCTTGTTCTTCGCTCAAATTGGCGATTTCAAGCAATTTCGTGTTCTGTTGCTGGATGATGCTTTCCAGACGCTGGTTCTTTTCCTCTAGCGCGGCTTTCTTTTCATCGAGGGCTTCTTCCTTGCGATCCAAATTCAGTTCGCGTTTGTCCAGGTTGGCAGTACGGCGTTCCAGTAAGTCGTCACGTTGATTGAGTTTGTTTTCAATCTCGGCGACCGCCGATCTTTTCTCCTTTATGACTTTATCGTTCTCCGAATTGAGATTGTAGATTTCCTGTCTTGCTTCAAGAAGCTTCTCTTTTTTCAGTTTTTCCGCTTGCGATACGGCTTCGTCGACGATTCCCTGCGCTTTGTTGCGCGCGGTCTGGAAACCTTTTTCCACGACCACGACACGCAGGATGAAGCCGGCGATGCCGCCGAGGATGAGACCCAGCACACTGGAAATAAGGATAATCAGAAAATCGCTCATTATCGTTACCTCCATGAAGTTTTGGGTGAAACTTGAAACGTGTTATATCATCGGGCCCGCCTCGCAGCATCCCACATGCCGTCCGGAGGTGCCCATCAATATACGAGTGAAAGTTGATTTTTCACCTCTCTATTATATAATAAATAGCCTCCATAGTCAAAAATTATTTACCGCATTCGCCCGAATCGCCGCGGACGGCACAGAAAAAAAAGAAAACCCGCGGTGAAATGATAAGATGTTGGTAGACACATAAAGAACCCTTATGTGTTCATCAACATCTTTTTCTTTTGCTTTTTTTTGTGATTGTCCACTTTGTTTTTTTGGCATTGTTTCATTTAG
>Ga0172375_10000215_pt1 | contig 91263 bp, 93 predicted proteins | sample LakKiv1m_FD_114537 | JGI IMG/M metagenome (GOLD analysis project Ga0172375, IMG submission 114537) | Freshwater microbial communities from Kabuno Bay, South-Kivu, Congo - kab_092012_11.1m | ecosystem: Environmental > Aquatic > Freshwater > Lake | place: Democratic Republic of the Congo...
CCGAGAGTACCGATCAGACTTTTACCACTCCGGTCGAACCAAGCCAAAAAACGATACTTGAGATCATTATTGAAGCGCTATCTCGTGCTTTTAGTAATTTTGAACAATGGTTTAGGAGCTAACGCTTGCTTTTGACCTTGTTCTCCAAAGCAACGATTTGATCACGGAGTTCGGCGGCGTGTTCGAATTCTAAATTTTCGGCAGCTTTAAGCATCCGTTTTTTTAATTCCCCGACTATTTGCCGTTTTTCTTTTTGCGGTAATTTTGAAAAGTCTTCATCTATTTCTGAAAGCTTTTTTTCTTCTTTAACTTTTTCGGGCGCTAAATCTTTTGTAATAGTTTTTGGAATTATATGATGTGTTTCGTTATATTTTTTTTGAATTTCTCGGCGTTCTTCTGTTTCCTTGACGGCTTCTTTTATTGATTCGGTGATTTGATCGGCATACAAAATTACACGGCCGTTAATATGTCTTGCCGCTCGCCCCATTGTTTGTATAAGAGAAGTCTTGCTTCGCAAAAACCCTTCCTTGTCCGCATCTAGGATTGCGACAAGCGAAACTTCAGGCAAGTCAAGGCCTTCTCTTAATAGGTTGATGCCGATTAAAACGTCATACTTTCCGAGTCTTAATTGATGTAAGATTTCCAATCTTTCCAAAGTTGGCACATCTGAGTGAAGATAAGCGGCCTTAATATTTTTATTATGCAAAAAATCAGCCAATTCTTCGGCAATTCTTTTGGTTAGGGTGGTTACTAATACTCTTTCATTTTTGGCAACCGTGTTAGAAATTTCTTCAATTAAATCATCAATTTGCCCTTTTGTTTTCCTGATATTGATAATCGGATCAAGAAGGCCGGTCGGTCGGATAAATTGTTGTATGACGGCATCATACGATTGCTTCTTGTCAGATATTTCGTTTGCAACGGTACTTTTTTCAATCTCATACGGGGCCGGCGTTGCTGAAACAAAAATCACATTTCTTAGCTTTTTGTAAAACTCCGGATATCGTAAAGGACGATTATCGAAAGCTGAAGGTAGTCTAAAACCATATTCAACCAATTTCTCTTTTCTGGAAAAATCGCCGGCGTACATACCTCTGATTTGTGGCACGGTCATATGAGATTCATCGATGAAAAGCAAAAAATCTTTGGGGAGGTAATCAATTAAAGTTGTAGGAGGTTCCCCAGGTTTCCTCTGGTCAAAATAGCGTGAATAATTTTCGATACCGGAGCAAGTGCCGGTTTCTTCGATCATTTCTAAATCAAAATTAGTTCGTTGCTCGATTCTTTCGGCCTCTAAAAATTTTCCCTGCGCTTTGAAAGCGGCTAACTGTTTTTTTAAATCTTCGCGTATTTGCATAACGGCCTTTTTTTGCAATTCGGGCGGCGTCATAAAATGAGTTGCCGGAAAAACCTCAAATTCTTCTAGATTTCTAAGCGGTGTTCCGGTTATCCAATCAACTTCTATTATTTTTTCAACAACATCGCCAAAAAATTCAACTTTAACTGAATTGTTTGCATACGCAGGCAAAATTTCGAGAGTGTCGCCTCTTAGACGATAAGATCCTCTTTTAATTTCAAAATCATTACGCTGATATTGAAGATTATTTAATCGGAATAAAAACTCTTTCCGATTTATTTTCTCACCAAGCTTAAAGAAAAAGTTTTCCATCCGGTAAAATTCCGGCGAACAAATGCCGTAAATACAAGAGACGGACGCGACAATGATAACATCACTTCTAGTCAAAAGAGCGTGAGTGGCGGCATGGCGAAGGCGGTCTATCTCGTCGTTTATCGAAGAATCTTTTTCGATATAAGTATCAGAGTGGGGGATATAAGCCTCTGGCTGATAATAATCATAGTAAGAAACAAAATAATGGACGGCATTGTCGGGGAAAAAAGACCTGAATTCGTCAGCCAATTGGGCGGCTAATGTTTTGTTGTGGGCAATCACCAAGGTTGGCTTTTGCACTTTTTCGATCACATTGGCCATGGTAAAAGTTTTGCCTGATCCCGTCACACCCCAAAGAGTTTGATGCTTAACGCCCTTTGCCAAGTTTTCTGATAATTTTGAAATTGCCTCTGGCTGATCCCCAGTGGGGTTGAATTTTGAATGAATTTTAAAATTATCTAATTTCATAGGTTATTCACAGGTATTTAGGGCTTGATCTATTATTATTCAAATGCTATTATTGATAGCATAATTTTGTGATTGATTGTACCACTTTTGGAAGTCTCAGTCTAGGGTCGATGAACCTTATCTGAGCCTTCTAACTCAGGGATGATTATTCTCACGAGAGGAGGTCGTCGCAACCCGTACTGGCTTTAATCAAGCCATGACAAACTAGAAGAGTAGGTCTATCTCTACTCTGCTCGAAAGAGCGATGCAATTTCTCATTGATTACCACCTTGAAGGAGTTCAATCACATGGCGAGCCCCCGTGAAGTTAAGAAATGCGTCTGCCATCCTGAAAAGAAATGTGATGGCTGTGGATTCTGCAAGGATCGCTGGGTAAAAGGATCGAAGCCCATCTAGGGCGTGCATAATACCGCGTGACTCGATTGGCACTATCATCTGCTGCCAGTCGAGTCACGGAATTTCGATATGGGATTTTCTTTTCAAATATCGGAGCTTTTGTCTTTTCGCCAGTCGGCGATTTTTTTGTGGTCACCAGACAATAGCACTTCCGGAACTTTCCAGCCATTATGTTCGGCTGGTTTTGTATATTGAGGATATTCTTTTAGATATTCGCCTTTTTCATTTTTATGCATAAAGGATTCTTCGTCAGTTGATCCAGCCGCCAAAACTCCTTGGACCATTCTTGATACTGAATCAATCAAGCACATTGCTGGAAGTTCGCCGCCGGTCAATACAAAATCGCCAAGAGAAATTTCTTCGTCAATCAAGTGTTCTCTTATTCTCTCATCGAATCCTTCGTAATGTCCGCAGATTAGTATTAAGTTATCATACTTTTCCGAAAGCTCAATCACTTTATCCTGATTTAGCCTCTTGCCCTGTGGCGTTAATAAAATCGTTCTACTTTTACGGCTTAACGCGTTACTCTTAACGGATTTTACTGCGTTGTCCATCACATCTACCTTTAACACCATGCCTTTGCCGCCGCCGTAAGGGGTGTCGTCAACTGTCTTATGTTTATCTTCCGCCCAATCTCTTAAATTATGTAAATTAATTTTGATCAATTTATTCTCTTGTGCACGCTTAAGAATGCTCTCGGATAAAGGGCCCTTAAACATTTCTGGAAACAATGTAATAATATCAAACTTCATTTTATTCTTATTAGACATTACTTATTAAGTATAAAGGGAAATAAAGAAAACCGCCAGCAATTGAGCTGTGGCGGTCTCTTTATATATTTCTAAATTTTTGACTTGTGTGAACTAGGCTAAAACGTCGTTTGGAACATCGTCCATTACATTGGATTCGGTTGATTCTTCTTGTCTGGCCGGTTTCTCATAGCCTTCTGGTTCGACAATCTTTAGATTCAAACGAGCATTATTTTTAGCGCCGAATACTCGAAGTAGTGTTCTTATGGCTTTGGCTGTTTTGCCATCCTTGCCAATTATTTTGCCCATATCTTCGGGGTTGACATAGAGTTTTATTAAAACTCCTCTTTCGTCAATGGTTCTTTCGGTTTTAACATCCTGTGGGTTGTCAACAATAGCTTTGACAACATCCTCTACGAATTTCTGATCCTGGTCTTGATCTGACATTTGATCCTTTCTGCCGCTGGGGCGGAAAACATAACTAATACTTTACAGATTTATGATAGCTAAAACTTTGGATTTATTCAACAGATTTTTCTACACCATCTTCTGAAACTTCTTCAGAATTTTCTTGTTCGATCGATGTGGCGGGAGTTTCTTCTGCTTCGGGGACTACTTCTTCGTTTTCTGTTTCAACGGATTTATCGGTTTCCGGTTTTATTTCTTCCGTATTTTTACCGTCGTCTTTTTTCTTGTTTGGTTTACCGTAAACTTTTTTGATTTTTTTAGATTTAGGCAGTATTTCCAAATCACACATTAAATTATTCACAGTGTCTGACGGTTGAGCGCCCTGCTTGATCCATGAAAGTGCTTTATCTTTGTCGATAACAAGCTGTTTCGGATTCATTGTCGGATTGTAGTGTCCGATAATTTCAATAAACTTGCGCTTAACAGCTTTTCTTTTGTCGGCAACAACCACGCGGTATGCGGGACTATTTTTCTTTCCGACTCGGGTTAATCTGATTACTAACATTGTTCTCCAACTTAAAAATTTTGCATTAAAAAAATACCAAATTATTGCCCAAATGTCAACTTGGCTTTGTGCCCGCGAAGATATTCGTCGTAAGTCATCTCCCTTTTGCCCTCCGGTTTTACTCTGTCAATGATCAATTTGCCTTCGGGATCAAAATGAGAGGAAATTAATTGGAGGCGTTTTCCATTGATTATAATAAAGACCTTTGGCCAATCTGCGAAGGCGCGAATTTTTCGCTCAACGATTGGAGGATCTGTTTTTTCGTCAACGACTCCATCTTCTTTTCTAAAAAGTTTGCTGTAAGTTGATTTTTCTTCGTTTTGATTTTCGGGCAAAAGATCGCCGGTCAAATAGTAGGGAAGCGAGTTTAATACCAAATTCGAGGCCAATTTTGCTAAAAACTCCTTCAGAATAGGTGCTGTCTCGCTTCCGGAAAGTTTTACGCTGGCTTGGGAAATTATAGCTCCGGCATCCATTTTTTCGCTCGTTAAAATTAAGCTGACGCCGGTGATTTTGTCTCCGTCTAAAATTGTTTGTTGAACGGGAGACGGTCCTCGATGTTTTGGCAATAGCGAAGGATGGATATTTACAATTCCGTATTTGGGAAGATCCAAAACTTCTTTTTTGATAATTTGACCAAAATCAGCCATTATTCCTATTTCCGGTTTTGTTTCTTTTATTTTTTCCAATATGCAAGGATCGTTGATATTTTCAGTTTCTAATAATGTTAAGCCGAACTTCTTTGCGGTATCGGCGACCAAGTTTCGTTTTTCTGAACGAGAGGTAGCTTTAAATTTTGAAGTTATGACAAGCTTTACATTATATTGGGGGTCGGCGGCTATAGATCTAAGCGTCGGAATTCCTAAAGATCCGGTTCCAATAAAGATAGTATTTACTTCCCTCAAATGATCAATCATAAGCGTCGCGTTAAGATGGTCGTTTTCGTGCTGTATTACTCTGGCATAAAGTCCTTTTGCTTCTATCTTAATTTTTTTGCCATAGCGATCGAGCCCTTCGATCACGGTAGTTTTAGGTCTTTTGACTAGGATTTCAAGACCGGGAAATGAAAGACATCCTTCAACCATTCTGCATTGTTCTTTTGAAGCCTTTATAATACTCGGATTGCAAATAACGGTTAGCGGAAAAGCCGGAATGTTGGCTTCATTGTCGCCTGAAAATTCGCAGATAAAAACTTTTTTAGACAAACCTACCTGCGGAGCGGCCAAACCGATACCGTTGTTGGCCCTCATAGTTTCGATCATATCGTCAACTTCCTTTTGAAAGTCCAGACCAAAATCGCTGACATCTTCGGTCGGTTGCCGTAAAATCGGATTGTCAAATTTTTTAATTTCAATTTTCATTTTTCGTATCCATTCGGATGTGAACTATGCCACTTCCATGCCGTTTCGGACATATCTTTAACTGTGAGCTTGGTTTTCCAATTAAGAATGGAATTTGCTTTTTTGGGATCGGCAAAGGAAATCGCCGGATCGCCAGACCTTCTCTTGCCGATTTTAAATAAAATCTCTTTCTTGCTAGCCTTATTAACAGACTCTATGATTTCAAATACTGAAAATCCATTACCCGTGCCCAAGTTAAAAGTGCCTGAATCGTTTGATTGAAAAAGATATCTAAGCGCTTGTATGTGCCCTTGGGCTAGGTCGCAAACATGTATGTAATCCCGAATTCCCGTACCATCTTTGGTGGGGTAATCATTCCCGAAGACTGTCAAAGTCTTGCTGTCCAAAAGACTTCGAATTGCTACAGTCATGAGGTTTGTCGGATTTGGTTTATCTTCACCCATTTTACCGGAATGATCGGCTCCCGCAACATTAAAATATCGAAGTGCGACAGATTTTATTCCGAACAATTCATCATACTTTTTCATAATGATTTCGTCAAGTAATTTGGTTAGGCCGTAAACGGAGGTCGGGATTTTAAGTTTATCTATCTCTGCTTTTGTTAATCTTAATTCATCTCTTTTTTGGAAATGTTTGTTATAGGCGCTGATTATTTTTTTAAAAAAAGCATTGCCCGAACATTCAACCCCATTCCATCTTCCGCTTAAGAGGCTTGAATCAGCCGGTTTATAGTTCTCGGTATAAGTCTCTTTCAACGGGAAATCTTTTTCTGAGGAAGGGTTTCCGTATACGGATGCCGTTGACGATTTGACAATGTATCGGCAACTGTTTTTTGCCATAGCATCTAAAAGATTGACGAAATTGTATACATTATTTTTTAAATATTTCTCTGGCATCTCCATTGATTCGCCAACCGCAAGATAGGCAGCAAAGTCGACGACAGCTTTAACGGAGTATTTTGCAAAGATTTGATTAACTCTTCTTTTATCTTTAAGATCTGCCACCTCAAGGATTGCTTCGCCATCTACCGCTTCTTGATGGCCATTTTCTAAATTATCTAGTACGACAACTCGAAATCCGTTCTTAATCAGTTCTTTCGTTGTGATACTGCCGATGTATCCGGCTCCACCAGTCACTAAAATTGTTTCATTTTTCATAATCAGTCTAGCTACTTATTGATTAATTATAGCAAATTTACGGGATCAACATCCCAAACAAATTGGGGATACTCAAGGGCAATATTTTTGATGACTTCTCTCTTTTCTTTCTGTTCTTTGATTAATATGTGAAATCGATATTTATTATTTAGTTTTTGGTAAAAACAAGGGCCTGGTCCAATAAAATTAATCTGTTGTTTTAGAAATTCTTGGTGCAATTTTTCAATTTCTTCAAAAGCCTTTTTTTCATTTCTGTTTTCGGAGATAACTCGAATCAACATAGAAAAGGGCGGATAGGCGAACTTTTTTCTTTCAATAATCTCGTTATTATAAAAACTTTGGAAATCGTGTTTGCTAGCGCAGAGAATTGGCAAGGCCTCGGGCCAATATGTCTGAATAATTGTTTTTCCGAGCGATTTGTCTCTGCCTGAGCGCCCTGAAACCTGCGTTAGAAGGCTATACGCTTTTTCACCGGATCGAAACTGGGGTATATTTAAGCCAACATCTGCTGAGATTACGCCGACTAATTCAATGCCGGGAATATCGAGTCCTTTGGCAATCATCTGTGTTCCGATGATGATATCAACCTTTTTTTCTTTGAGCCTCTGATAAAAATAATCGTAATAATCTTTTTTTCGAGCAATGACCGAGTCAATTAATTCTATCTTAGCCGCGGGAAAAATGGTTTTTGTCTCGTCGGCAATTTTTTCTATTCCGGCTCCGAAGTATTTGATTTTAGTGCTGCCGCAATTTGGGCATTTCGATGGCACCTTTTGTTTGTAATCACAGTGGTGGCAGCTAAGTGCATTATCCCCGCCATAAATATGGTAAACCAGGGGGATCGAACAATTTGGACAATTTAAGACATAACCGCAGTCGCGGCAAGAAACAAAAGTGGCGCTTCCACGACGATTCATATATAAAAGCACCTGTTTTTCTTGCTTTAAAACAATTGCCATCTCTTGTTTTAATATTTCCGAAATTGGCGAAAAATTTCCTTTCTTAATTTCGTCTCGCATATCTACTATTTTTGATTCAGGCATTTGTTCCTTTTGGTGTCTTTTTGCAATTACTTTTAGGCCCCAGCTACCGCTTGCTGTTTTATAAAAACTCTCAATTCGGGGAGTTGCTGTCCCAAGCAACAGATCAGCACCACAAAGTTTGCTAATCTTTTCCGCTAATGCCACGGCATGATATCTGGGAGATTGCTCTTGCTTAAATGAATCCTCCTGCTCTTCGTCTACTATAATTAACCCCAGACGATTGGAGGGCACCAAAAGAGCGGAGCGAGGGCCGATAATTATGTTGGTTTTTCCTAAATAAAAATCATAATAGCATTTATAACGCTCGGAATTGGACAGACGAGAGTGCATAATTGAGATCTCTTCGCCAAAGCTTCTTGCAAATCGTTCAACGGTTTGGGGAGTTAAGATAATTTCCGGAATTAAGACTATTACTTGTTTTCCTAGTTTAATAGTATCTAGCGCCAATCTTATATACAATTCGGTTTTGCCTGATCCGGTGACGCCATAAAGTAAAACCGGTTTTTTGTCATTTTGAAAACTGATTTTTATTTCTTCATAGATTTTCTGTTGCTCACTTGAAAAAATAATTTCCTTGAGGCTGCTGTTATCGATCTCTTTTTTGGCGACGATTTTCGGTCTTTTCATTTCTTTTGGCAAAAACAGCGAGATTGCTTCTCCTAAAGTACAAAAATAGTGGTTGCTAACCCATTTCGCCGCCTCAATGTATTCTTCCGGTAGGCGAAAATTATCAACGATATTGTTGATCTCCTTTAATTTCAAATCATTTTTTGTATCATTGCTGAGGGAGAAAACTATGCCGTAAATAAAGCGTTTTCCAAAGGAAATTTTAACTAGACTACCGATTTTGATCTGACCTTTAAAGTCATCTGGCACGAGATATGAAAAAGTATTCAAATTAATTGTTTTTGTAGCCGGAATTATTTCTGCAATCATGATGCTATCATAGCAAAATCTGGATGCTTGATTCACCTTGTCATTACTTCTTTTTTATGTTATTATAAAAACATGAAAAAAGATGCCTCATTTACAGTTGCTATTATCGGTCGTCCAAATGTCGGAAAATCCACTTTATTCAATCGTCTTATTGGTAGAAGGATGGCTATCGAAACACCGATCGCGGGTACGACGCGCGATCGTCTTTTTGGCGAAGTAGATTGGCAAGGCCAAAAATTTACGTTGATGGATGTTGCCGGAGTCGAAACGGGTAGCAAGAAAGAAATCGATCGTTCTATTCAGAAAGGAATAGATCTTGCATATGAAGAAGCCGATCTAATTTTATTTATAGTTGACTGGAATGAAAAAGACGATGAAACAGATAAAAGAATTGCCCGTAAATTGAGGCAGATAAAAAAACCTGTTTTGATGGTTGTTAATAAAGCGGATAATATTGGCCGTCAAGAGGATCTCCAATCTTTTATTCGTTTGGGAAATTTTCCAATAGTTCCAATCTCGGCAATTTCAGGTAGTAATACCGGCGATTTGTTATCAATGACGGTGAAAATGCTTCGAGATATACCGGAAAGAAAACAAGCAGACAAGAAAGAGAAAGCGGATATCGAGTTGGCCATTATCGGCCGTCCAAATGTTGGAAAATCCACGCTTTTAAATACGATTATCGGTGAAAAAAGAGCGATAGTTTCAGAAGAGGCCGGTACGACCAGAGATATTGTTTCAATTTCCTTTTTCCATAAAGGCAAGAAAATTGAGATTGCAGATACTGCCGGTATTAGACGGCCCGGAAAGGTCGGCAAGGATACGATCGAATCCTACAGTGTTCTTAGAACATACCAAGCGTTAAAACAATCGCAAGTTGTAGTGGTGATAATTGATTCTACTGAAGGACTTGTTGCAGCTGATACCCACATTCTGGGCAAAGCGAAAGAATCGGGCAAGGGTATTATTCTTGCAATAAATAAGGTTGATTTGACGTCTGGAGAAGATTACAGAAGCAGGTGTGTGAGCGAATTGCAAAGACGGTTAAATTTTGTTCCCTGGATTCCGGTTGTTTTCATCTCGGCGCTCAATAAGACAAACATTAAATTTTTGTTAGATCAAGTGATTGCCGTTGCTAATAATCGAGGGACTGTTATTCCGCAAGACGACCTTTGCACAATTTTGGAAGAGGCAAAAAAATCAAACCAGCAGCTGATAAGTTTAGAGAAAATTAAGCAGGTTAGATCCAATCCACCAATATTTTCTTTGTCGTATAAAGGCAAAAAAGCGCCGCATTATACGCAGATACGATATCTTGAGAATAAAATACGAGATTTTTATCCGTTGAACGGTACTCCTATCTTTATCGATTTGGATCGGCCAAAGCCAAAGAATTAAGGTCTAAGCTTGTGAGATTCGGATAGGCCAAACGCTTATGAAATCCCGCCAGATCTATCGGTAGGAGAGTTAGCCATGCTCTTCCGATAATATTTGCCCGCGGGAGGATACCCCATTCTCTGGAGTCGGAAGAATCTTCTCTATTATCACCCAACACGAAGTACTCATTTTCTTTTAGGGTTTGTTCGTAGACGCCGTTATTTTGGTAAACATATGTCTGAGTGTCACTCGGCAAATAGCCGGTTTCGTCCAATCTCTCGCCGCCCTGATGGTCGGAATTATAGATCGTTATTGCATTATCGGCGATCTTGACCGTCTCGCCTGGCAATCCGATTATTCTCTTGATATAATTTACGCTCGGATTTTTTGGATATCTGAAGATAACAACATCGCCTCTTTTGGGCTCGCCAAAAGTGTAGGATAGTTTTTCGGCCAGCAAATACTCCCGATTTTCATAATTGGGCATCATTGATTGGCCGTCAACGATATATGGCTGTATGGCAAAATATCTTAGCCCAAAAGCCACGACAAAAACAATAATTCCGGTTTTTAACAAATCAATTAAAAACTCCCAAAAATCTCGGGCAGGATTGGCATTAACCGAAAGATTGTTTAATTGTTCGGCGTTTGGCGTTGTTTCTTTGTCTTCACTGTCATTCATGTATAGTAATTTTATCAATACTTGACATATTCGGTCAATGGCACGGTATAATAAAGATATATCAATTTAGCGAGGGGACATTATGCATCCAGTATTATTTAGTGCAGGCAATATTACTTTGTATACCCATGGCTTTTTATCGGTTTTGGGAATCATAACCGGAAGTCTCGTTATTTATAAATTGTCCAGTTTTAAAAAACTGGATCGGACAATGCTGTTCGATAATATTATTTACGCCGTTCTAGCCGGTATCATCGGGGCAAGAATCCTTTATTTTGTGCTTTACCGCAACCAATTTTCATCATTTTCCGAGATATTTTATTTATGGAATGGAGGAATGGTATCATACGGCGGATTCGTTTTGGGTGGATTGATATTACTTCTTCTCTTATTCTTGCAAAAAAAACCGGTCGGAAAATGGTTTGATATTACAACGATCGGTTTTGCTTTTGGATTATTTTTAGGCCGAATTGGTAATTTAATGGCTGGCGAATATGCCGGCAAACCATCCGGATCATGGCTATCAATCGACGGATTGATCCCCGTCACTCTTTTGGAAGGAATTTATGTCTTTTTGCTCGCCTTTTCCTTCCTTATAATTTACAGATCTCAAAAGATTAAAGATGGCCTTCTCGCATTGATATTTCTTTTTGCCTACGGATCAGGTAGATTTATCATTGATTTTTGGAGAGACGAAAAAGTAAGATTTTTTCATATCTCAATGGGGCAATGGTTCAGCCTTCTTATCGCGATTATATCACTGATAATAATAATGCTCTTGCTTCGCAAAAAGGAGTTAAATGTTAACAACTGAGTTTATTAATCAACAAAAAGAAAAACTTCTAGCTGAGAAAAGCCGTTTGGAGAAGCAGATCGGCAATCTCAAGAAATATCCGGATTACGGGGATTTGCAAGACGACAATACGCAAGAATTAGTTGATTTTGAAAATAACATGTCGGCGGAAGAAAATCTTTCAGTGGTTTTAAAAAAAGTTAATAAGGCTCTTTTGGCAATTGAAAAGGGCGAGTACGGTCGTTGCCGTCTTTGTAAAAATGCCATTGAAGATGGCCGTCTCAGCGCCATTCCTTCAGCTGATATATGCGTCACATGCCAAAGCAAAAACAAAGCATAAATTGGTGGGAGATTTCATTTTCGATTGCCGTAATTTTCATTTTGGTTGGAATCTTCCATTATATAGTTGTTAATAATGGGTTTAGCTATGTTTTAAATCCCTATCTTTTTTTCGGTTTGTCCGATATTGGCTATGTATTTTATTTGATTTTATCCTTGTTATTTTTTTTGCTGATTGTTTTATTTATTCATAAGAAAATATTAAGCAATACGGCGGTTATTTTGCTTTTCTCGGGGGTGCTTATCAATTTAGTTGACAGATTTGTTTATGGGGGAGCAATAGATTATTTTAAAATTGCCGATTTCCCCGTGTTTAACATTCCGGATATATTGATCACAGCTGGTATGTTTATCTTGGCCGTGAAAATTATTCAAAAGGTCTAGATTGCAAAACACCCTCCCCGGTCTTTATTAGACAAGAGAAGGTGTTTTTTTATCGAATGCAGACATTCTGTTGACCCCTAAGTGAAAAGTTATTAGGAGCTCTGCTAAAGGGTTTTATTCAAAATACATTTGCCCGTTTTTTTTCACTCATTAAAATTTTCCAATAGAGATCGGCGGTGCCTATTTTTTTTGCTAATTCAAAACCAGAATGACCGACAATGTCTTTACCCTCAATTCCAAATGTTTTTGCCAAAAATTTATTCCAGACTTTAACATTATCCTTGTTATCAATGACTAAAACTCCCTCGTTTACATTCTCAATAATGTTGCTGAACAAATCCCATTCTGTTTCAGCTTTTTTCATTAGGCGGGAATTTTCAATTTTGTTTCCAATTCTTAGGGCTACAACGGATGATAATTTTAGGTCGTCGTTATTAAATGCCCCGCATTTTCTATTGATAATATGCAAAACTCCGATACAACGGTCGCTTGCCATCACTGGAACAGATAACTGATTTTTAATTCCAAAAATTTTCCGGTATTTCGGCAATATCGTTTTGTTTTTTATCGTGTTGTTTAGATAAGAAGGTTTTTGTGAAAAAAATACTTTGGCGCTAAAGGATTTTTGATCTAGCGTCAGCTCTTTTTCCAATAGTTTTTGATTCTTTTCAATATTTGAACTGGCATAAGTTTGAAGCGAGTTCTTGTCTGAATTGTGGATTAAGAGATGGGCTTTTTCAGCCTCGAAAAGCGCTGGTACGGCCTCAACAATTTTTTGGATCGTCATCTGTGTCTGCTGTCTATTTATAACCGACGAGATGCCAAAGAGGGTGGATAAATTTAGTATCTGATTGGACATTTTGGTGTACAGTTGGCTGTTTTTTACCGAACCGGCAATCATAGTTGCCAAAACGGTAAGAAATTCCTTTTCCTGGCGGTTGATTTGTCTCTCCATATCGGTGCTTAGGTTTAAAACTCCGATCAGTTCATTTTGAAAAAGCATTGGTACTGCAATAATCCCAAAATTTTTGTCTTTTTTATTTCCGACAAAGTCCCGGCTTTTCTGAACATCAATTGCTTGAACAATCTCTCTTGTTTTTCCTGCTACTCCGGCCAAGCCTTCTCCCAATTTAAATTCTTTCATTTGGTTGGGTTTGGTTTTCCCGTTTCTGCGGCGTAAGATTTTTATAACCAGAGATTGTTTTTGTTCCTGAAAAAGAGCAACGCTTACGGTTAAGGCTGTTGTTGCATTGAGAGTCTCTTCTACTGCTTTGACCAAAATCTTCTCAAGATCGTCTATTTTTAAAAGAGTATTAGAGATACGGTATAAGAGCTTGTTTTGGTTGGCAAGATTGATCAATCCTCTAGTTGTTTCAGGTTTATTCATTTTTATAAAAAATTAATCTTACACTCCTATTTTTCAGCAAAAGTGATAAAAAAAATTTGGAATTTTTGATGAAATTATTCCCTTCTTTTTGTAAGATCTTACAAACTGCCGTTCCCTCGAAAGAGGGAACGGCGTTCAGCGATGATTTTCCCTGTCGTCGATATCCGTCGATCGGCAGGGGAAATACGGTTGGTGATAATGATGTCAACGCAGAGGCGTTGGCAGATGATCTCTCTTACTCCCAACAGGACGGCGTCCGGGGGCACAAAATAGTAATCGGGATCAAGGATTTCCAGAAATCCCAACCCGATTGCTCCTCGCATACCCAGCTCCGGGCTGATAGCGACAAAATCCACTTCAGGGAGTGCCGACACTGTCAGTGCCCGGACTTCTTCCGGACAAAAGGGGCGATTTGCCCCCTTTAGCAATCTAACTATTCTGTCGTTTTTGATTCCGGCAACAAGAATGGTTTCTTCCCCGATAATCTCGCGAATGGTTCGGACATTTTCCCAGTGGCCCAAATGCAAGTAATCGCAAGTGCCATAGGTAAACGCCAGATTGTATCCTTTGTCGCGGGAGAACCGGGCGATATCGGAAAGGGTTTCATAAGGAATCAGTGCTCCCATGGATCCCTCCTCAGTGCTTATGAAATTGCGCGTATTATAATTACTTTTTTTCTGTTTGTCAATGCTAATTTGCTAAATTACCCCTAAATAAGCAATTACAGCCTCCGCCCATTGTTGGGAGGAGGCTGTTAGTTATTATGCCGCTTAAGTTCTTCAAGGATTCTAGTAGTAGATATTCCTTCAAAACCTGGCGGCGGAGTACGAGGAGTCAAAACGAGGTTCGTTCCTGCATTGTGGCAGGTCCTGAGCCTCGCGGCCAATCCTTGGCAGTTGGGCGGTACAAAATAAATATCTGGCTGGAGCATTTGTACCATCTCCAAACCGTATCTGCCGCCTGCAACATTTGCCGGAATAATTGCGACGAAGTCGACTGCGGGTAAGGCCGCTACCGACATCGCCCTTGCTGTTTCGTCCATGAACGGACGGCCCTCGCCTTTAATCTGTCTTACTGTTTTATCACTTTTTATGCCCACAACAAGCAGGCATTCTTCTCCGATCGAAAATCTGCAATTTTCTAAATGATACCGATGGCCTTCGTGAAGAAGATCAAAACAACCGATGGTGAGGGCAATCCCTAATTTTCTATTCCTGGCAAATCTGGCGATGTCGGAAAGTTCCGCGTAGGGTATGACAGCACCCATAGCTTAACCTCCCTTTACCAGATGTGGCGCGAGCTATACAATCTTTTTATTATATTGTCAATGGCAAAAGAGTAAGGAAATATTACCCACACAGAAAAACCCTATCTAAGACAGGGTTTTTCATAAAAAGCATTTAGTACTTATTTTATTTTATTGACGATTGCCTCAAAAGTTTTGGGCTCTTTCTGAGCAATTTCAGAAAGTAGTTTTCGGTTTATCTCAATTTTGCTATCAGAAAGCTTTTTTATAAATTCGGAATAGCTTAAACCATAGGCTCGAATGGCGGCGTTAAGCCTTGTAATCCAGAGGGCTCGCATGGTTCTTTTTTTAACTCGGCGATCTCTATAAGAATATTGGCCAGCTTTCAAAAATGCCTGTTTGGCAAGTTTGAAAACGCTTTTTCGTCTGCCGATATAGCCTTTAGCTGATTTTATAATTTTTTTATGGTTGGCATGTCTGACTATGCCGGTTTTAACTCTCATTTTTCTCCAATTCAGATTTAAATATAAGGAGCCAGTCGGCGAACTTTTTTAGCATCGCTTTTATCGACGCTAAGTTTAACCTTTGTTCTAGCTGATTTATGCGTCAAAAGGTGGCTTGAGGATGATTGAACCCGTAACAGTTTTCCTGTTTTGGTTTCCTTAACTCTTTTGGCTGTAGCTTTGTGTGTTTTTAATTTCATACTTCCTCTTACTTTTGCTCTTTTTTCTTCGATAACATAGCAATTATTTGATTCCCCATTTTTTTGGGCGTATTCTCGTAATCAAGACCGGTTTTTTCGGCAAACTTCTGAAATACTTGCAACGCGTTTTCAACCATGGCATTTTCACGCCCCCGAAGCCGCATTGATACTTTTACCATATCGCCTTCTTCAAAGAAATCTTTAGCTTGTTTTGACTTATATTCAATATCATGATCTCCGATTTTGAATGTAAGTCTCACTTCTTTTAATTCTGTTTGCCGGCTTTTAGCTTTAGTTTCCTTTTCTTTTTTGGCAAGATCGTATTTATATTTGCCAAAATCCATAATTTTGCAGATGGGGGGACGGTTATTCGGATTTATTTCTACCAAATCAAGGCCTTTGTCATACGCTCTGTCTAAGGCCTCTCGAAGTGGAGTCGCGCCTAGATTTTGACCATCTTCATCAATTAAAAGAATCGGCGAAAAGCGAATCTGTTCGTTGGCTCTAAGAAAGGTCGGTCTCTTAATTATTTTGGCTCCTTCTCATTAAACTTAGATTAGAATATCATAAATAGGCTTTCCGGTCAACAGTTTTTAGCTGATCTTTATAAGAAACAAAGCTTTTAGTATACTCTAAAAAGATAAAGAAAGGTGTAAATGAAAAGACCGGAACCAAACAATGGTAAAAAACTAAGAATTATTGTTAATGGTAGCGATTACGAGCGATATCCGATAAAGACTCCCATAATTAAAAAGGGGGATAATATTAGGAAAATTATTGAAGAGCTACTTTTGCCCTATGCTAAAGGGGAAGATTATATTTTTATTAGCGAAAAAATAATTGCGATAAGTCAGGGCCGGGCTTTTCCGATAAAGGACATTCACCCAAGCGGGTTAGCCAAAGTTCTCTCAAAATTTGTTCTAAAAACTCCCTACGGCATCGGTATCGGAAGTCCTTGGACTATGCAATTAGCAATTCAAGAAGTTGGTTATTTCAGAATCTTCTTGGGTATTTTTGTTTCAATATTAACCAAACCTCTTGGTATTAGGGGAATGTTTTATCGAGTTGTTGGTCGAAAGGTCTCGGCGATTGATGGTCCTTGCGAATATACTTTGCCGCCATATAATAAATATGCCAAGTTGGCGCCAAAAGATCCCGATAAGGTTGCAGCAAAATTGGCCAAAGAATTAAATCACCAAGTGGTAATAATCGATGCGAATGATCTTGGCGTCGAAATCTTGGGCCGGTCGGATAAAAGTATTTCCGATAATTTTGCTAAAGCGGTTTTCAGAGACAATCCTCTTGGCCAGACTAACGAGCAAACCCCGCTTTGTATTGTTAGAAAGATTTAAGAAATTTTGTAAAGATTTTTTGTAGCTTCTCAAATAAATTTAATTTTTTAATCAATTAAATACCAAATAATTCTTCTGCCCATTCATAATGTTATGCGGATCCCAATCATGAATGGCGTTTATTAGATCGTTGAAACTATATTTAAAACCGTCGCCTTTCATTGTGCCGGGATCGTTGGTAATGAAATCTTTGTCGTCATAACCTTTTATAACAAGCATATGGTAAACGGGCCCGCCGTTTCGAAAATAAGGATTAGGCAAAATCTTGCCGGCGGCGCCAACGATAACTGGGTTTCCATTGGCAAGTTCCCGCCTTATTTCGTCAACGGTAATATTTTTAACCACTTTTCCATTCATCCCGTATTTTTCATAAGCTATTTTATTTAATTGATCCAAAGTAATACTTAGCCCATATCCATTTTCTTTTTCAAAATTAACCAAGTCAACAATTTCGTTTTCAATCGATTGCTTGGAACTTATCTTTATGCCGTCAATAAAATGTTTTACCATCAATAAACTTGCTTCCTCGCAAGCGTCTTCGTGAAGATCGTCCCATACTGAAAAAGGCGCTTGCCGTGTATAAGGAACATTAATGATCACTTCTTTTGGCAAAATTGAAGAGATGGCGGTTATGTCTTCTTTTGTTCTCCGATCAAGCTCTTTCTGATCCGCATTTTTATCACTAGATTTCACATCGTTGGTAAGTTCGGAAACGGGATCGCCAAAAATATCGGTTTTCTGCTTATTTTCATCCGAAATTATTTTTAGTCCAAAGATTACTAACGGCACAAAGAAAATTAGAAACAGTACGGCTGCTATTATCCTCCCGGTTGGTTTTTTATCACCCCGGTAATTCATATTTTTAGTATATCACGACTCCGCTATTGTCAAAAGCGCTCCAGTTTCTTAGGAGATCTTCAGCAGGCCAGACAATTTTGCCGGCTAATGGATCGTTTAAATAAAATGCGGAAGGATGATCAATTGTGCCGGAGAATCCCGTTACTACGCGAGCGTGTTCTCCTCTCCATGCATTAATTTCTTTTCCATCCTTCGTCTTCCAGCTATCTATTTTAGTATTACCAACGGTACCCCAAATAATTACCGGATTCCCTTCGCTGATTTCTCTTGCCAATTGGCTTAAAGTACCGTTTGTGAATGCCTTAGCGTTTCGCCACGATTGCGATGCATTCGCCACCGGTTCCCAGTAAACTCCGTAGCCGGTTGTATTTTGCCGACCGTTGATGTTGCCGACAAAGGCTTTGTGCGGATCTCCCCAAATATTTCCATAATGAGGGGTTCCGTCGAACCCGATTTTTTTCATAATTTCATCTTCTGAAACTGAAACATTTTTATAAGCCAACGCCATTTTCAGGGAAGCGGCTTCGCAAGAAAGAGCTTTGTCTTGGAAATCCATTCCAATATCTAATTTATAATTATCGGAGGCGGTCATAAAAACAGCGGAATATTTTTTTGATGAGGGTAAGCCTTTAGTTCCCTTTACGCCATTTAGGATTGTTACGGCGTATTTGGTATTTTTTTGCAATTTTGCATCGGGTTTAAAAATTAAAGTATTGCTTGCCCATGAAAATGTCCCCTTAATTTTGGGTTTGATTACAAATTTCGACTCGGTATTTTTTTTATCAACTGATTGGTTAAAAGAAACGAATATTTCAGAAATATCGGAAACCTCGTTGGCGCCATTTCTCGGCCAAAAATTATCAACTTTAACTTCTCCGATCGTTCTGAAACTTAAGCTGATATTTTTATCCAAAAGAATGCCCTTTTCGCTATGGATTCCCTTTAAAATATCGATTGTGTAAAGTGTGTCGTACGATAAATTATTTTTAAGGAGAAAAACAAGGGTTCGGCTGTCTTGCCATTCCCATTTTCCGGAAACCTCGGGTCTGATTATGATATTGCGGTTGATTTCTTTTTGAATCATAGGCTCTGCAAATTTAATACGGATACTTTTTGTGTCGGTTCCGACCGTTGACCCCTTGGGAGAAAATGAAGTAATAAATGGATTTGATTCCGTAATAAATTCATCTTCATAAACAGTACTGGCTAAATTTCCCTTTGAGTTGCCAATTTCTAAGGTTCGATTTGCGATAAGGGCATATTTGGTCCCGATCGAAAAACAGGGATCGGGAAAGACTTGGTATGATTTTTTATCGGGAGAAAGAATCGTCTCTACAGAATTTTCCGGTAAAAAGTTGAAATCAAAGTCGGCTATATTGTTATTTTCAGCTGTCAAATTTACTGTTATGGGAGAACAGACCGGTATCTGGCCGTTATTATCGCTATATTCAATGCTTTTTATTTCCGGCAGGCTTTGGGTGGCAAATTTAATTGAAAGCTTTGATGATGATTTGCCAAGACCTAAGGGGCCGGTCAGATTTGACAAAGTTATATTGTAATTTGTTTTGGGAATAAAAGCGGTTTCGGGAGTAAATATCAATTTAAAAAAAAGATGATTACCTAGCCAAAGCTTATTCCCATAAGACCATGTTCCCAAAGTTTTTGGTTCGATCGAGGCAATTAATTTATCCCTGTCGATAGGAGCGTTAAAAACGATTGATATGGGCTCTGTCAAAGGTACGTTTTTATCTGAAAATTTACTAATTTTAGGATTACTCCAAAGGATGCAAGCAAGCGAAGACATAGTCATAAAAAGTATGAAAATCAATCCAAAGATTCTTTTCGGTTTTAAAAAATCGTTTTTCATAAAAAGCAAATTATTTTTCACGTATATCCTTGAATGCCACATAGACCGGCCCCCAAAGCGCACCAAAAGCTATTATTATTAATAATTCTTCAATCGGTAAAGAAAACAAATTGATGCCGCTTAAATTTTGTGTAAGCCAAAAAGAAATAACATCTCCGGGTAAATTGGCAAAAGTAATGATAAAGATTACTAAATAAGCAACTCCCATGCCGACGGCTGAAAAAATTAAATCCCAAACAAGCATGGCATTTATTAAAAGAACCATTAGTAGGTTTAGTGCGAGGGAGCCGATTAAAGATAGGGCGAGATTGAAATTAAAAAGGTAATGTAATACGAAGAAAACTATTATTGAAAAAAATAGCCAAATAAGTTTTTGGCGATAGGGTTTATTTAAGAGATTGAAAAATTTATGGAAGTAAGTTTCATAAATTACAAGCAATATTCCGCTAACGGCAAAGGTTATCATCACTCGTGCCAAAATAAAAATAAATATGCCGTTTGAATCGACGATGTTGCTAAAATCCATTGAGATCATTGGCCAAATCACAATGCAAGGCAAGGCAAAAATTCCGAAAAAAAGCATTAGTTTTCTTAAATCATGCCTTAAATACAAAAGCGCTAAGTAAATTCCGATAATTAAATACCAATAAATTGGCATTTCCCTCCTATTTTTTATTTCTGTGATTTTCCTACGATTAATCGCAGATCTTCGTCTGAACTTTCGATAAGCTGCGGGGTTTTAATAACGGTCTGGCTATTACATAAAAGCGGTATTTGCGAACTGGTAAATAATCGAAAAGAGCGGGCTCGGAATAAGGAATACTCCTGTTCATCTGTTTTTGAACCGAGAATTGCGGAAAATTTTGACAGAAAACCTTTTGGCTTGGGGCCAACGCTATGCAAAACTATATCCAAATAATCAGAACCGATTTTATCAATGTTAGGATGATAGTTAGAAATAATCATATCGATAGCCCGTGTTTGAATCATATAGTCGCGAAATTCGATTGTTATTTCGGTTGGACCCTTGATACCCAGCGATAAGTTAGTTAAGAACCCTTTCCCATTTGCTGTTAATCCTATTTTAGTTTCTTTGATCTTGCGATAGCGAAGACTTTCGGCGGCTTCTTTCCAGTTGCTGGCGCCAATCATCTCCATTAAGTCGTCTGACACTTCAAGCGGAATAATCCCCATTGCTTCTGTTTGGCCGCAAAGTTTAACTGCTATTTGATTGGCGATTTCATCGCCGCCAATCCCGACTATTGTGTTATATTTTTTTGACAACGCCAAATCAACAAGCTCTTCAGTCGTATACGCTGCAGATGGATAGGTAAATTCACCGGAAATTCCTAGCGAAGAAAGATAATTTTTAATGTCCGTCACTTGAGAATTTTTTTTACATTTTTTCAGATCAAAAATATAGTAGTACATTCAAACATCGGCTATTTTTTGCTAAAGAATCCAGACTTGTCTTTTTCGGGTTCAATATTGTTTTCCTTTGGCTCCTCTTCAATTTTTTCTTCGCCTGTTTTCTGGGCCATGGCGCTTTTACCAACAAAAATAGCCCCTTCCTTAATAACTAAGGTTTTGACATTAATATCGCCATAGATTCTGCCCGTTGAATTTATTTCCAATTTATCGGCAGCTTCAATGAGCCCGCGAACTTCTCCGGAGATTTCAACCTTTTTAGCTACAACCGGTCCCTTTACTTTGGCTGTTTCGCCAATCAGCACATTCTCATCGCTCCTGACTTCCCCTTCGACATTGCCGTTTACCTGAATAGAGCCCTTATTATGAAGGTTGCCCTTTAGGGAGACATTGATGCCGATTATTGTGTCGGTGTTGTTCTCCATTTATTCTCCTTAGTTATTGTTTGACTAAAATATATCACACATCTGCCAATTTAAGCAAAGAGCAAAACGAGAAGTATTTCCCGCCCCGTAATCTTGTCATTTTGGGTTTCTAATGGTATAATTGCACGGATTTAATCACATTCATAACTTTAGTTGTTTTATTATGGAAAACATAAAGATCAGCGGAGCTAGGGAACATAATCTAAAAAATATTTCTTTGGAAATACCCAGAGATAAATTGGTCGTAATAACGGGATTGTCGGGTTCTGGCAAGTCGTCCTTGGCCTTTGATACGATCTATGCCGAAGGTCAAAGGAAGTATGTTGAGTCCCTATCTTCTTATGCTCGGCAATTTTTGGGCATTATGGAGAAACCGGATGTCGATAGTATCGAGGGTTTATCGCCGGCTATCTCGATTGATCAAAAATCTTCTTCGCGCAATCCGCGATCTACTGTCGGCACAATCACAGAAATTTATGATTATTTGCGTCTTCTTTTCGCAAGGATTGGTACAATCCATTGTCCGAAATGCGGCAAGCCGGTGATAAAACAAACCCACGACCAGATTGTTGAACAAATCCTAAAAAATAGCAAACAAACTCGGCGTATCGCTGTAATTGCTCCGGTTGTTGAAGATAAAAAAGGAGAGCATAAAGATATTTTTGCGCGCCTGATTAAGGCGGGATTTTCGCGTGTTCGTATTGACGGCACGATAATGGATATTGACGAAGCAGAGAATAAAGATCTGGATAAGAATGTTAAGCATGATATTGATATAGTTGTAGACCGATTAATTTTGGAACCGGATGTTAAAGACGAGTCAAACAGAAGCCGTTTGTATGACTCGGTTGAAAAAGCGTTGGTTGAAAGCAACGGAAAAGTTATTATCTATGACTTTGAGACTAAAAAAGATATCTCGTACTCGGAGCAGTTTGCCTGTCCCGATTGCGGCATCAGTATGCCAGAGATAGCGCCTCGTTCCTTTTCATTTAATTCGCCTCACGGCGCTTGTAAATTCTGCCAAGGTTTGGGAGTAAAGCAGGAAATTGAACCGAAATTAGTCTTGCCTAATTCTAAATTAACAATAAGCGAAGGCGCAATTCGGCCATGGTCAAGAAACATTGCTCATAGCGGCTGGTATTCGCGCATTCTGGAAAAGGCCGCTCAAACTCATGGGGTTGATCTGGATATTCCGATCAGTAAATTGTCAAAAGAAGATTTAAATCTCGTTCTCTACGGTACGGGCGAAGAAATTTATAATGTTGGCGGATATGAGACAAAGTATGAAGGTGTCATACCAAATATGGTTAGACGCTATAAAGAAACCGAATCCGATTATGTCAAAAGAGAGATTGAAAAGTACATGGTCATAAAGAAGTGCCCTGTTTGCGGCGGCGCCAGACTCAAAAAAGAAGTTCTAGGTGTGCTAATTGATGGGCTAAATATATCAGAAGTTTCTGATATGACGATCGAAAATATACTTAAATTTTTCAACAATCTTTCTGAAAAATTAACAGAAGAGCAAAAATTTATTGCTCGACAAATTGTTAAAGAGATAAAAGACCGTCTAAATTTTTTGATAAATGTCGGTTTGCCGTATCTGACATTAAATAGAAATGCTGCCACATTGGCCGGGGGCGAAGCGCAGCGCATTCGTCTTGCCACTCAGATTGGTTCGGGGTTGATGGGAGTTTTGTATATCCTAGATGAACCGTCAATCGGTTTACATCAACGCGACAACGACAAGCTTTTAAAAACTTTAATTGACCTTAAAAACTTAGGCAACACGGTAATCGTTGTTGAGCATGATGAGGAAACGATAATGAATGCCGATTGGGTGGTTGACATTGGTCCGGGCGCCGGTGAAAACGGCGGCAAGGTCGTTTGCGCCGGTTCACCAAAAGATATAATGAAATGCAGCGATTCTATTACTGCCCAATATCTTGCCGGAAAAAGACAAATTGAAATTCCAAGATTTCGCCGTCCAGGCAATGGACACTTCTTAAAGATTTTTGGCGCTAACGAAAACAATCTTAAAAATGTTAATACAACTATACCTTTAAACACTTTTACTTGCGTCACGGGCGTGTCTGGTTCCGGCAAATCAACCCTTATTAACGATATTTTGGCCAGACATTTATCCCAAGTTTTTCATCGGGCAAAAACAGAACCGGGTAAATTCGAATCTATTACCGGTTTGGAAAACTTAAACAAGGTAATAGATATAGACCAATCGCCAATCGGAAAAACGCCCCGATCCAATCCGGCGACATATACTGGTGTATTTACTACTATCAGAGATCTTTTTGCTAGTACTCAGGAAGCAAAAATACGCGGTTATAAAGCCGGACGATTTTCTTTTAATGTTAAGGGCGGCCGCTGTGAAAAATGCGGCGGTGAAGGAGTTTTAAAAATAGAAATGCATTTTTTGCCTGATGTATATATAACTTGTGAAGATTGTAAAGGTAAAAGATACAACAAGGAAGCGCTGGAGGTAAAATATAAAGGAAAGAGCATCGCCGATGTCTTAAATATGACAGTTGACGAGGCATTTTCATTCTTTAAAAACATACCGGCGATAAGTCAAAAACTGGAAGTACTATCTGATGTCGGATTGGGCTATATCAGACTTGGGCAGCCGGCGACGACTCTTTCCGGCGGAGAAGCCCAGCGAATAAAATTGGCGACTGAATTGGCACACCGCGGTACCGGCAAGACTTTTTACATCTTAGACGAACCTACGACAGGATTACATTTTGAGGATGTTAAAAAATTAATTGGTGTTTTAACGGCGTTAGTGGAGAAAGGAAATACCGTTCTCGTTATCGAGCACAATCTGGATGTCATAAAATCAGCTGATTATGTGATTGATCTGGGTCCCGAGGGGGGAGACGGTGGGGGAGAAGTTGTCGTTGCCGGAACGCCGGAGGAAGTAGTCAAAGAACCAAAATCATACACCGGTAAATACTTAAAAAAACTTCTTAAATAATGGTAATAATACCGTCATTTGATTTTGAACTAAAAATTGGCGAAGATAAAATTGTTGCTGGCGTTGACGAAGTTGGCCGTGGAGCTTTAGCCGGTCCGATTGTGGCCGCCGCCGTTGTCTTTGAAAATTATAAGCAAATAAAGCCGATTTTAGCTTCTGTGATTGATTCAAAGAAATTATCGGCCTCGAAACGAATAAAAATTGACGAACTGATCCGACGGACGGCCGCTGATCTATCTATTGGAAAAGTTGAAGCAGACGAAATTGATCGGATCGGGATCGGCGCCGCCAACATACTTGCCTTTAAAAAGGCATTGGATGGCTTAAAAAAGTGTGATTTTGCGTTGATTGACGGCCGAAAATTTAGAGGTTTTGAATATAAGTATCGATGCATAGAAAAAGGGGAAAGTCACTCTATATCAATTGCTGCCGCCTCGATTATCGCCAAAGTCTATCGGGACAATCTTATGAAAAAGGCGAGCACGGTTTTTCCAGACTATGGCTTTGAGAGTAATATGGGCTATGGCGGTAAATCTCATTATGAAGTCCTAATCAAAAATGGTCCTTCCACCTTTCATCGGAAATCTTTTTTGGAAAAATTAAAGTTAGATCAAGGTCATCTTTTTTAATTTTTTATAAAATAAAAATCAAAAAATAAATTATGATGAACTAATGGAGGAGAGATGAAAATTGCAAGTGAAGATTTTAACGAGGGGGAGATGATTCCGAAGCGATTTAGCTGCGACGGGGACAATATTAATCCTCATCTTATTTTCGAAGAAATCCCTTCTAGCGCTTTAAGCCTTGTTTTAATAATGAATGATCCGGACGCGCCTTCGGGAGATTTTGTTCATTGGATCGTTTGGAACATCGATTCCGATGTCGAAGAAATTTTACCCGCATCTGTGCCAGAAGGGGCAATAGAGGGGTTGACCAGCGCCGGAGGCCAAAAATATACAGGACCCTGTCCGCCGTCAGAATCAGTTCATCACTATGTTTTTGCTTTATATGCCTTAGATACAATGCTTGATTTGGATGCTGATGCCGAAGTGGAAGAACTGAGGTCGGAGATGGAAGGCCATATTGTGAATGAGGCGAAATTAACAGGCCTTTACAAAAGGCATTAATAAAAAAATGCCTCCGGCAGGGGAATACCGAAGGCATTTATTTATTATCTTAATACTTCTATTCGAAATTAATTTTTTATATTTTTCTTACCGATTTTTCCTAATATGATGCTGCAGCATCTATTTCGTGTATCGGATTTCGGAGAGTATCTCTTTTGTTGGTTCAGTTTCATACTTTCTGCCAACCGCCCAGATCGGCCAAAGATTGATCCTGGAGCCAAAACTCTTGTCATATTAAATTCATTCGCATCACCTCCTACTTTGTTTCATTAATTTTGATTAAAGCATATCTTTTTTTTCTTAAATTTTGCTTAAACCTTTACTAATTTTCCATCGTTAAGTTTAAAAGTTATCTCAGCTTCTTTTGCAATGCCTTCGTCGTGAGTCACAACAACGATCGTCGTATCTTCCGATTTCGCTAATTTCTTAAGCAAATCAACAATGATTCGTCCCGTTGAACTGTCGAGATTGCCGGTTGGTTCGTCGGCCAATATTAATTTAGGCTTGTTTGCAAGCGCTCTAGCGATAGCGACTCTCTGTTGTTCGCCTCCGGACAGCTTCCCGGGCTTTCTATGTTGCTTTGACAAATCCAATCCCACCTGTTTTAAAAGTGCCCCGGCTCTCTTTTTTTGACTCAAAAGTGGTGTTTTGATAAATTCCATTGGAATCATAACATTCTCCAGTGCCGAAAGGTTGGGTATTAAATTATAATTTTGAAAAACAAAACCGATTTTTTCTCTTCGATATTTAATCAACTTTGAATCTCCCATTTTGGAAAGTTCCATATTGTCGACCAAAATTGATCCACTTGATGGTTTGTCGAGCGCTCCAAGCAAGGAAAGTAAAGTGCTTTTACCGCTGCCGCTTTTACCAATAATCGTTGCAAAAGCTCCCGTTGGAATTTCCAAACTGACATTATTAACGGCTATGACGGGATCATTTTCACTTTCAAATTTTTTTGTTAGGTTAATTACTTTGAGCATTTATGCCTTAATTTTTAATTATTCTTGGCGCATAACTTCCGCCGGTCTTATTTTTGCAATAAAGAAAGAGGGGATTGCACTACCAATGATTGCAATCACAATTGCGACTATTAAACCGTAAAGAAGAATGTCCCAACCCACCACGGCGTGAAGATTAGTCAGCGCTTCTCTTGTAGTATTAAGCCCGCCATTTATACCGTTTCCCATTCGCGCTATCATTTGACCCGTCCCCCCGCCAAAATTATGAGCAGCTTGTTCGACGCCTCTTTGAGGAGAAGTGCTCGAAGATTCGCTGCTTGAAATTAAAACTTTTAGAATAGGATTGCTAAATATTAATCCAAAAATAGTGCCCACAACGCTACTCAAAATAGTCAAGACAAGAGACTCAACCGTAAATTGGGCCATTATACCTGCGTTAGATGATCCAATTGCCTTAAGGACACCAATTTCGCGCCGTCGTTCTCTTACTATCATCGTCATAGTCAACAGTATTATGATGGCGCCTCCGACGAGAGCTCCTATTAAACTATAAAGTGAAATGGTTTTAATGTTTTCAAGTGGTGTTATTGTACTTTCTGCCGATTGCTCTGAGGTTGTCACATCGATATTATCTCCAAGTTTTTCCTTGACGGCAGATTGGACCGAAGAAAGCGAATCCACGGAATCTGTGGTTAATATCATCGAATTTATTTGATCTGTTTCGCCGGATAATTTTTGAATGGTTGCTATTGGCATAATCAAAGCAGAGTTTGCAAATGTGTTTCCAGCGTCAAAAATACCTTTTACGGTAATCGTTTCCCCGTAAGCTGTAAATGTCTGGCCGGCGGTTAGATTATTTTTTTCGGCCAAAGATTTGCCAAGCATTGCAACATTTTCATTACCTGACAAATTTATCTCCGATCCGGAAGTTATAGCAAAAGAACTGGCGCTAATACTGGAAAGATTCGAGATGTCGTTGATGCCTGTCACCGTGATAGGCATGGAAAAATTTTTATCTGTCATATCCTGACCATTGGCAAAAAAGCGACGCCCCTGTCTTTGATTTGAAGAATTGTCGTTAGTTGTGGATTCAATCTCCGGTGCCGAAAGAGAAGTTTGACCAACGGAATTGTTATTTTGACTATGGAAGAAGGGGCTTGCAGAGCTGTCAGAACCTATGGTTGTAAGCCGGCCGCTTAAAATTGTAGTGACGCTTTGGATGTGATCAAGAGATTTTATATCGGAGAAATCTTTGCTAGTTAAAAGAGTGCCGCCGCCCTCAAAACCCCTCATACCGGCGGGCGATACCGTAATGGTGTTGCCAAAAGAACTTTTTACGCTTGCAATTTTTTCCTGAACGGTTTTTAAAGATAACAACATTATCAAAGCCAAACTGACGGAGATGGCTAAAATAAAAATAACGGAAACTGTCCTAGTTCCATTTCTAAAAGCGTTTTTGATACCGCGGCTAATTATTCCCATAAATCTCCGTTTTTAGTGTGCTTTTTAGTGTAGCTCAAGGATAAAATTTACCGGCATTTCCTGAAGGAAAGCTTAAAAAGCAATTTTGAATTCACTGCCTTTTCCTGGTTGGCTTGTAACGGAAATAGTCCCTTTGTGGAGATTAACGATTTGCTTTGCGATAGAAAGTCCGAGGCCATAACCGTCATACTTTTCTTTGTTTCGGGAATGATCCGCCCGATAGAAGCGTTCAAAAATATGCGGGATGTCAGAGGCTTTCATGCCTATTCCTTGGTCTAAAATTTTGACAATTTTTTGTTTCCCGATTTTCTCAACCGTTATTTTAATTTTCGTATTCTTTGGGCTGTACTTAATTGCATTTTCAAGAATTATCCCAAAAAGTTCAGAGAGAGACTCTTGATCGCCTTTTATTATAAAACCATCGCTAGCGGTGTTTGGGGAATTTTTTTTATGTTTTTTAACGATAACGCCAATTTTTATTTCTTTTAATTGCGCAATCTTTTCCGCTTTTTCAATGGATCCTTCAATAACCGTTAATAAATCGACCGAATGCAAATAAGAACTGCTGGTTTCATCATTTCTGGCTAATTTTAACAGCGCGTTTGAAAGCGATGACAATTTGTCAATTTCTTCGAGATTGCTTTTTAATAATTTTCTAGCCTCTGCTTCCGGTAATATTTTATCTCGCAAGGCCACTTCGATTTCACTTTTCATTGCCGAAAGGGGAGTCTTTAATTCGTGAGAAGCATCAGCCGTAAAACGATTTTGCGATTCGACTGATTTTTCAATCGGCTCAAGTGTCTTTTTTGCCAAAAAATAGCTCAGGGCAGCGGAAACGATTAGGATAAGAAGATTGTAATAAATAAGATTAAGGCGCAAATGGCTATTGCTTTCTTCAAGTTGTTGATTCCGTAGCGAGTCTAAGTCATCTAATATTCTACTGCCGGGTAATCCTCTTATAATGCTGTTTTGTCCGCCAAGACCCTGCTCGATTTCATTTGAGGCGACACTATAAATAACAACGCTAAAAATAACGCTGATAAACATCACGATGCAGGTATAAAAAAAAGCAAGTTTCAAATATGCAAATTGAAATTTCACTTTTCTCCCGTAATCTTATAGCCAAAACCTCTCACGGTTCTGATCAGCGCATCCTTTTTTGGAAAGGGCCTGTCAATTTTATTTCTTAAAGAGCCAACAAAAACTTCGACTGTGTTTGGCAAAATATCGGCGTCGTAATTCCAGACATGAGCAATAATTTTGTCTTTGGATAAAACTTGCCCAGCATTACGCATCAGAAATTCCAAAAGTGCAAATTCTTTATTTGAAAGAAGTATGTCTTGTCCATTTCTTTTAACCTCAAAAGTTTGGCTGTTTAGTGTTAAATCATTGACTTTAAGAATTCCGTTTTTAGTTTTTTCCGGTCTCCTCAAAAGGGCGCGCATTCGGGCTAATAATTCTTCAAATGCAAAAGGTTTGGCAAGGTAATCATCGGCTCCGGCGTTTAAACCTTCGACTTTTTCTTGAATCAGATCCTTAGCCGTTAACATCAAAATGGGAGTGTGAATTTTTTTATCCCTAAGCATTCGGCATATTTCGATGCCGTCAATTTCGGGCAACATACGGTCGAGTATGATAAGATCATATTCGATTACGAGTGCAGCTCCGGAGCCTTCCTTGCCGTTGAATTCAATATCCACAGCAAAAGACTCTTGCTCAAGACCCTTTTTAATAGCATTTGCAATTTTATGATCATCTTCAATAATAAGTATTCTCATGCTACCAACCTTAATAGAGAGATTATTTTTTTTGGGTCTCGTCCCGCCCCGCGTAGCCTCGGCGAAGTGGGGTGATCATCTTCAATAATAAGTATTCTCATATTTTGCCGTTTTTTATTTCTCCAATCAGAATATATACCACAAAAACTGAAAGATAGCTGAAATATTTTATAAAAACGGATTCTAACTATTCTTTTTGTATCCCCACACTTGTCTGCCAAAGCCATGTCCGTTCTGGTCTGTTCGGTGGATTTCAGGGCTGTCGCATTTGGGACAAGACATTTCGATGCCTCGTTTGCCATTACCAAAAGGTTCCTCAAAAGTGTGTTTGCATTTCCAACATTCAAATTTTCTCATAGGCATTTTTATTTCTTTAATCTCAATTGCCTTTCCCAGAACAAGGGCCTCTGATATTTTTTTGTAAGCCGAAGATAAAATTCTCTGGAATGTGCTTTGGGAAGTCTCCATTTTCCTGGAGGCATCAATCTGGTCTAAATTATCTACATTTTTTAACTTTAAAGCCTCGAGTTCTTCGTCTGTTAACTCTATAATTTCTAAGTCTTTAAGCGGAATGCCTTTGGGTTTGTAAAAACGCGCACGCGGTCTAATATAAATTTGTCTAAATTTTCTTGGTCTCATAATTTCTATTATAACAGATCGGTGAGCCCCCGTTTTTGTCATCGGGGGCCACGCCTTATTTGCCTTTTATTTCAGTGATTCTTTGTCTTAATGCTTTTAAATCTGCTTCCAGATCGTTGGCTTCATCTTCGAGTTCCTCGACTTCTTCTTGCTGGGAAAGATATGAGCGGCCGGCATATCTGCCTAAACCTCGCCCATAACCGAAACCCATTCCGCGACCGCATGGGCCCATTCCGCGTCCGGTCATCGGTCCTTGTCCCATGGGACCAGTTTGATCGTATCTTGGCATTTTATATTCACCTCCCATCTAATGTGATTAATTATAACATTATGAATATATACCCAAAATATAATGTTGTCAACTTACAAAAATAAAAACACCAATTTCATGGTGTTCATATTTTGGTTCGGGGATAGGGATTCGAACCCCAATTAACGGGACCAAAACCCGTTGTCCTGCCATTAGACGATCCCCGATCGTGGACTTATAATAGCGTAAATTGTTATTTTTATCAATTATGTGCTTCTAAAAACCGGAATGATCTTTTTGTGACGATCGGTTGTTTATAAAGATCGTTAAGAATTGATAAAGCCTCAGAGAGCGATTTCTTAAAGTAGGTTTTTTTGGAATAATCTATTCTAATCTTATAAATAAAATTTCCTTCTTTTCGCCAATTCCATGAGGTTAAGCCAGATATTTTTTTGACTTCCTTATCTTTTTTGCCGATTAATTCCATTAAAATATGCTCCAGAACATGAGCCAGTTCCGTATTCTTTAGTTCATGTGCAAAATCGTTATTGCTCTCATTGATGCAAAAATGATTTCCTAAAGAAGGCAAAATTTTAAATAATTTTTCTGAAAAGTTATTTATGCGGCTAGTTGATATCATTTCGGGCAAAATAAATATAGTGATAACAGTTTCCCTCTCCTTAAAATCTATGTCCAATATTTCCATTAGCGGTTGCTTAAATTGATTTAAAACACCCCGGCTGATGCCGAGGTGTTACCCCACATGGTTGCCCAAGTTAGGGCCCTAAAGGGGGATTACCCAAAGTAAATTATAAGCCGGGTTCTGTCAAGGACGACAATCTATCTAAGCATGGAGACCGCTCATATCTTCCGGGCCGGAATTAATATGTTTGGTCCACTCCACTTGCACCAAATGAGGCTTGCCACAGACGCATGTCGCCATGCGAACGCGTGCGCTCTTACCACACGATTTCACCCTTGCTGCCCGACAAGTCGGGTTAGCGGTTTATTTTCTGTTGCGCTTTTCTCGAACCTCGCAGCCCGCTCATTTTCACGAGCATTTTGCCCTATGGTGCCCGGACTTTCCTCCCCTCATCCTTTGATCGCATTTGACAAGCAAAGGGTGAGGGGCTGTCGTCAAGTTTACTTCGAGCAGGCTAAATTATAATTAAAATACTCAATTTTGTCAATATTTTGATTAGATCAAGACGACGGTATATAATAAATTCAAATTATCGGAGGAATTATGAAAAAAACTACGGCTGATTTGCTTCTCGCTATGTCAATATTAGTTCTCTTGATTGTGCTTGGCGCATGGTATTTCTACAATCATGAAGGCTGGTCCAAAGTGGACTCATTTTATTTCACGGTTATGACTATTACAACGGTTGGCTATGGCGATTTGGTGCCGACTCATGAAGCTTCCAAAATAGTCACCTCGATTTATTCTCTGATTAGTATTCCATTGGTAATATTCATTCTTGGCGGAGTTGTCAAAGCTTACTTTGAAGAGAGAATTAGCAAAATCGAAAAAATGCTGTTGCATCAGAATACCGACGAACTGGCTGAAGTACGGACAGCAAATCAAGAGATGAAAGAATGATTTATAAACAAATATGAATTAATATGAAAAAGTCCCGGCCGGGACTTTTTCATTCGGGGTTTGCCCCCTTATATATAAATAAAATTAACTGCTTGTTGGATTTAAAGTTATTCTTCTTTTATCTTTCCGTATCTTTGCCTTCATTTATGAGTTCCCTTACTCTTTGCCCTCCCTTGTGTCCGATTGACGAATAAAAATCATGTCCATACCTTTTGCTGGTTACGCGTCCGCCTTTTTCTCCTCCCATATGGCCAATTTCTTGATAAAATTCTCTGCCGTGCGTCTCGCTTGTTCTATTTCCGCCTTTTCTTCCCGCTTCCGAGACAGTAATGTCGCCTCTGCCGTTGTTTTGGTTTGGCATTCTTCTTGCCATTTCGTTTCACCTCCTCATATTTTTACTTAATTCTCAATATTTTCGAATTTTATTTACATTCTCTCGCCCTGTTTTCCGCGGTTTATCAAGTCTCTGACTTTTTGACCTCCCTTATGGCCAATCTGCTGATAAAATTCACGTCCGTGCGTTTGACTTGTTCGCGTTCCTCCTCGACGGCCGGCTTCTTGCACGGTCATAGCGCCTTTTTCTCCCTGCATCATTCTTGCCATTTTGATCACCTACCTTTCATTTCCCCATTTTAATTTTTCTACTTTTACTAACGAATCTTTATCTTTCGGTTTCTTTGCCTTCATTAATGAGATCTCGAACTCTTTGTCCGCCTTTATGCCCAATTTGTTCATAAAATTCCGGACCGTGTTCTCGGCTAGTGGTTTCACCGCCTTTTCTGCCAATTTCCTGATAAAATTCATGATCGTGGGTCTGTCGAGTTCTCAAACCACCCTTTTTGCCAGCTTCAGAAACTGTCATTCCGCCCTTTTCCTCTTGCATCATTCTTGCCATTTTGATCACCTCCTTCTCCTAATTTTAAAAATTATTCTGTCATAGTTAAATTACCTTGCCGGCATAAGCGATTCAATGAGAAAGGTGCCAAAAAAATACTGTTAAAAATTAGAATAAGATGTGAATTAGTCTGATTGGCTTCCAAAAAATGCGTTCTCTTGGTAAACTGTATGGGCGATCAGTAAATTTTGGAGAAAAATGAAATTATTTTTAGATATTGAAACGATCCCTGCTGGCGGGGATAATTTAGAAATTTTGAAAAAGCTTTGGGAAGACGCCAAGAAAAAATATCCGGTTAAAAAAGGTGAGGGCGACTTTGATTCCTTCTTCAGAAATACTTCTTTTCAAGGAGAATTCGGACGAATTATTTGTATCGGCTATGCGGTTGACGACAAAAACGCAGAATGTCTTGTTGGCGAAGAAAAAGAGATTTTGCAAAAATTTTGGAGCATCGCCAAGGATGCCCGGCTTTTTGTGGGACACAACCTTATGGATTTTGATCTTCGTTTTATTTATAAAAGATCGATTATTCATAATATTCGCCCCAGCCGCGAATTGAATTTTGCCCGGTATCGTTCTGAACCTATTTTTGACACGATGAAAGAATGGGAGAAATGGGGCGCGCAAGGAGTTAGCTTGCACAAATTAACTACCGCCCTTGGAATAAATTCTCCAAAAGAAGAGGGGATAGACGGATCAAAGGTTTACGACTATTATCTCGCTGGAAAAATCGATGAAATTGCAAAATATTGCAAACGAGATGTTGTTGCTACACGGGCCGTATACAACAGAATAACATTTCAAAAATAAGTTATAATAAAGATATGAAAAAAATACTGCTTTTTCTGTTTACGGTACTGTTTATCATCTCAGGAATCTGTTTTTTTATTACGCTAAATCTGAATTTGTCGTTGTCTGGCGCTGACAAACTAAAAAAAATCGCAAAAGAGGGGAATTTTTATAGTATAGCGGCCAATTACATAAAAAATGATGTAGTCGACAAATCCGGCCTTGAACTGGATAAAGGATCAAATTTTGAAAAATTGAATCAAGAAATCAACAGCAACACGGTAAAAGATTCAGTTGACCAAACGATCGATCGATTTTACGAAGCCGTTAAAAGCGATCAGCCGGACTATACATTTAACATTGTCTTTGCTGCCGAAAACGGATACACCTTTTCGAAGCTTGTTAATCTTCATGACAACGGTATATTCCTAGCTTTGAGAAGCCTTCCGCTTGTTGTTGCTCTTTGGTCGCTTTTGACCATCCTGTTTTTAGCGGCAATTTTTCTATTATCCGGCAAAGCAAAACAAAAATTCAAATTTATCGGTTGGTCTTTTGTTTCGTTAGCCCTGATCCTTGTCGGCATTTATTGTCTGATTTCTTATGCGAATGTTCCGGCATATTTTGATTTTATAGTAGGGAAAACAAACTTTTTTGTAGATTCTACTTTGCAAAACGGTCTAAGAAAGGTTGTCTCTTCTGCTTTCTCCGGCCAAAGATTCTATTATTTAGTTGAAGCCGTAATATTAATCGCCTTATCCTCAATACTATTTTATATCTCCAAAATGTTGTCATGGGAAAAGCTTGAAAGAATTGATGATAAAATTTAAAGAATGAAAAGAGATTTTTCATACGGTGTCATACCTATCTTTCGAAAAGGCAATAAGAATAAATTTTTAATTATCCTTCATTCAATGGGACATTGGGGATTTCCTAAAGGTCACAAAAAGAAAGATGAATCGGACATAGAAGCAGCAAAGCGTGAACTCTCGGAGGAAACGGGTATTCAAGAAGTTGAAGTCGACGAGTCGATGAAATTTCTGGAAAACTATACCTATATGCAAAATGATATTCTCCTCAATAAAACCGTGACATTTTTTCCGGGCTCTGTAAAAAACTTAATCGTTGAAGTTGACCAAAAGGAAGTAGTGGATTTCAAATGGGTTGGCTTGGAAGAAGCTTTGGAAATTCTTTCTTTCGACAATCAAAAAAGACTTCTAAACGAAGTTGCTAATTGGCTCCAAAAACGATAACGCTTTAAAGCGAATAGGGAATTTCTATATCTTATTCAAAAATATTAGTGCAAAACTTCACCTTCGCCCTCATTTGGATCGAAGGGTTTTTTGTCTAGGACGGGAAGCGAAAAATAAAAGGTGGTACCTTTGTTGGCGCCGTCGGAGTGAAACCAAATTTGGCCTTTCATAAGTTCTATGAATTTTTTGGCAATATACATACCGAGACCGGTACCTTTGACTTCGTCTTTCATTACATCGACTTGAGAAAACTTTTCAAAGACAGCCTTTTCTCGTTCCTTTGGAATACCTTTGCCGTTATCCTGAACGGCAACAATTATCTTCTTGTCGTCGCTTGTCGCTTTAACAACAATTTTTCCGCCATCCGGCGTATATTTGATCGCATTGCCTAAAATATTTATCAAAATTTCGGTAATTCGTGTGATATCAAGCCATGTTTTTGGTAATTGTTTTTTGGGTTTTTCAAAAGTTAGGGCATGCTTAGCCTCTTTAGCTTTGGACATCACTTCCATAATGGATTGGTCGATAACATCTTCAATTTGCTTTTCTTCATAAATAATATGAATTCTATTTGACTCGATACGGGAGACATTGAGCAAATCTTTAACAAGGTGGGCCAATCTTTGCGAAGATTGAAAGACGCTTTCAAGATATTCCCTTGCTTTTGGTGGAATCTTGCCACCCAACCCCTCCTGCAAAATCATAGAGAGATAGCCTTCGATAGCTGCGATCGGTGTGTTTAGTTCATGCGATGCCATACTCAAAAAGTCGTCCTTAAGCTTATCGATTTCCTTTAGATGCTCGTTGGCTTCCTTGAGATCTTTGGCAAGTTTGGCCAGTTGTTCCCGCTGTTGTATCTCATGTTTCACACTCTTGATTAATTGCCACCCACCAACAGTGGCCAAAAGCCAAATAACAGCATTAACTATTCCTTCCGTAATACCATTAGAAATAAACATTTGCACAAACAAAACAAGCGAAAGAAGGATAACTGCTGCCTCAGTCGTAAGAACTTTAATATTAAACAACTGATGCTTCATTATCGCATATGCCGAGAAACCTAACACAAATGCTACTGAGAAATCCCCCAAAAAATAGTAATCATAATTATTTAGCAAATATGGATAGATCAGGTTAAAAACAATATTCATTGAAGCTAAAATAGTTAGGCCATAAAAAAATAACCTTATTTCAGCTTTCTCTTTCTCTTCTCTTTCTTTGTATTTATGCAAGAGCCTATAAATAACGATAAATGTAGCTGCAAGAGAATAGCAATAGTAAAAAATTATAAAGTTACCGAAAGTCCAAATTCTTTCCTGTCCCTGTATGGTAATGTCTTTTACTATAAGGTTAGAAAATGCAGATAATAGCATTAGAATAACGCCAATTATTGCAAAAATCATATTAGACAAACCTATTTTATTACGTTCTTTTGGAAAATTGGCTACAAACAAGGATATGGAAATAAAAAATCCCGCAACAATTGCTAAGTTGATTCGACCAATATAGACAAGACTATGTGATAGAGGGGGGTAATATACTAAATATCCGAAAACAACCCATAAAATGATAAAAATTGCTGATACAAAATAAAAAATATTTGTTTTAGATTTATGATTTGCAAAAAAAACTCCTAACCCCAACAAGGCAGAAAAAGAGATAACAAGAAGCAACAAAACTTGCTGAATAAAGCGAAGATCGAGACTCATATTACCTCCGTGCCTAGATATAAGACCAATGGCCAAAGAAAAAATTCTAAATCTACTAATATTGTTGAGAAGTTAGAGTTGTACTTGGATTTACTAATTTGCCATATACTTAATCCTACTGGCAATAAAAGCAATATGGTAAAGTTCGGAAAAATTTTACTTAACATTCCTAAAAATAAAATGAGAATGGAAATAAAGTTTAAAATCTGCAAAAAAACGATCATTTTCTCTTTCCCAAAATAAACAGCAAAAGTTTTTAATCCTTTTGTCTTATCTTCTTTGATGTCCTTAATATCACAAAAAGATATATCTACAAGAGTTCGTAAAAATAAAAAGACTAAGAAAAACAATAATGATAAAGAAAAAACATAATTATTGAAGATAAAATAAAAAGGCACAATTAAATTCCAACAAATTGCGACAAAAATGTCCTTAAACCCCAATATCCTATCGGTGAATTTTTTAAAAAAATAAGGATATGCAATGCCAAGAAATATAATCAATAATAAAAAAAAGAAGGACTTAGCATTTGCCGTTAAGAGAGTAATAACTATTGGAATAATTCCAACACTTCCAAGAAATAAAAATATAAAAGGACCCTTTTTATTTTCTGAAAAGTAATCAGCGACATATATTAAAAGTGCAGCAAAATAGATTATGACTAGGAAGATAATAGAAACTGGTTTTGATAGAATAATGGCAGAAGAAAGAATAATCGCTGGAGCACATAGAGAGGTGAAAACACCCATTTTAAGCATCTTACTAAATTTTGAAGCTAGGTAGATCATTAATTCCATTATAAAGTGCTTACATAAATCTATCAACTGCCAGCTTTTCTTATTTGTGGTGGATTTTTTATAATTTTAGGCCTATTATTAAAGGCAAAGCAGAACAAACATAGAAAGCTTTTATCATGAACAAAAAAGTAATCATTATCGGTGCGTCGTTTGCCGGACTATCCTGCGCCAAAACACTTGGCGGCAGTGATTTCGATGTTTTGGTACTCGAAAAAAACCAACAAATTGGCAACAAGGTTTGCGCTTCTGGCGTTACAAAACAGGACTTAAATTTTATATCACAATCTGAAATGTTATTTCCTCTTGAACCGGCGTTTTTAAATGATGGCAAGAGACGGGAGCAAATGCCGTGGGGCAGGGGAATGATTTCGGCAATCGAGCGGCCCAAAATTTTGCAAAAATGGGCCGACGAAATTATTGCCAAATATAAAAACATAGAGATTCGTTTTAATTCAACCGTTAAATCTATCAGCGATGATGGAGTAATACTTGCAGACGGTGAAAAAATTGCTTTTGACTTCCTAGTAGGAGCGGACGGTTTTTTGTCTGTTGTCCGCCGCCATTTGGGATTAAGGACAGATAAATATATGATCGCCGCTCAATATCTGATACCTGATTTCAAGGCCGATAAGTTTGAGCTTTTTTCGGATCCGGAGCTTTTTGGCAACGGTTATGCCTGGATATTTCCTAATAAGGAATTTACATCTGTCGGGGCAGGAGTAGATAGCGGTAGCAAGCAAAAAGACAAATTAAAGGAAAATCTCAATATCTGGCTTCAAAAACACAGCATTGATGTTTCCAAGGGCAAGTTTGAAGGCTTTTTGATCAATTACGATTATCGGGGTTATAAATTTGGCAATGTATTTTTGGCTGGCGATGCGGCCGGGCTTACAAACGGTTTAACCGGCAAGGGGATTTACTGTTCAAATCTTTCCGGAGTTTTGATTGGCCAAGAGATTTTGGGCGTTGCTGATGACAAAATAAAGGCGATGTATGAAGATTGGCTAAAAGAAAAAGCCGAGGACGAAGCTTGGATAAATGCCAAAGATCACTTTATCAATCTAAAAATAGATTCGTTTGCGAATAGAAACTAATTAAATCGGTCATTATTTATTAAAGCCGGGAAAATACTATTTTTCCAGCTTTTTTAGGTTAATTTCAAAATAAAGAATTTTCTGTAAATATTCAGGCTGGCTGTAAGCTTTTACAACAAGCAATCCTCAAATTTTGCATTTTTTATAACATTACTGTTGAATAGTCAAGCAATTGGTGCTAAATTTGGGGCAGATTTGGGGGCATTTTTGTTCTCAGATACTATTGTTATGGAGGTTAGTACTTTGAAAACTTGGTTGCTTGCCAGCTTGCTGGCACTCGTGATCACCATGCCGGTGATGACCTTTGCCGTTTCTGTCGTAAAGTCGGACGATCCGGCGATCGCAAATCGGTTAGAGCCGATTGCAAAACGGCTCTATTGCGGTATGCTCCACCACAATGTCATCGTGGTGGACTCTGCTGACCTCAACGCGTGGGTGAAGACAAAGGACGAAGATATCTACATTACAACTACTCTTGTGAAGCTCTGTCAGAATGAAAGCGAAGTCGCAGCAGTCATCGGCCATGAGTTGGGGCATCTTCAACTGGGTCACCTGACGAAATTGCAAAGCAAAGCCAATCAGTTAAATGCAATGCTCGACAATCTCGCGAAAGGCGGCGTCGATGCAAAAGTTATCGATAAGATTGCCAAGGCTGGCGCCATAGCTATCCCCGTTTTTTCGCGGGATCAGGAATACGAAGCTGATGATTACGGGTTTCAAGCGCTCTGCCAACACGGCTATGATCGCAATGCAATGAGCGCGTTATATTCTCGGCTTGATGCCATCGGCAATCAGGATAGTATTTTAAGTTTCCTGGCAACTCATCCGCCTTTCAAGGATCGGATCGAGAGATTGACTAAGTTGGAGACAAAGGTTGTCTCGTATCAAAATTTGGCCAAAAATATCTATCTTGTTGATCCGTCATCTTTTCTGTCTGACACTCCGCCGGAAGGTTATCAGATGGCGGTGCTTCAGAAGAACGCTGTATCACTATTCGTTCGTTCGTCGATGCCAGTGGAAGTAAAAAAGGATTCCGTCACATTGCCGCCAGACAGTTCGGAAGTTATAGTTTTGATAAATCAGCCCAAGATGAACAAAAATATGACATGGAAAGTAGTGTGGTCCCTTAACGATCTTAGATGTGAAAGCGATATGAAGCGCGAAAAAGCGGCGGCAATCTGGTTTTCCGCGTCGGATATTGCCAGCAGCTCGCTGGCGATTGAGAGGTCTGAATATTGGAAAGGGATGCCGGATGCGATGCTCAACAAGAAAGTCAACTTTCAAAATGCCGAAGTTAAATCTGCCGATAAGCCGCAATTTCCGACAGCTGGCAAGATCAGCTTTTCCAACCCGTACCAGGTAATTGCCCGTCAGACATACACACCGGCAGAGATCGAGTCGTTTCGGAAAGAATTAACACCAGAGATTATCAAAATGTTTCGCGAGATGAAGAAGGATCACCCGGAAATGTACGAAGTATATCTGTTGGATGCGCCCTTTCTCGACGAAATGATCAGCGAAAAGTAGTAGCCAAGTTAAGGTTTGATGATCCAAGAGGCAGCTGTCCTTTCGGGGACAGCTGCCTCTGGAGTATCTAGTTTTTTAAATGTATTCTATAAATATGAAAATTCAACGAACAACCACTAAAGCGATTTTTATAAAAGACAAAAAAATCTTTATGGTAGAGGATTTGGTTGGAAACTGGGAACTCCCCGGCGGCAAAGTCGAGTTTGGTGAATCGCCCAAAGAGGCGCTTGCAAGGGAAGTAGCCGAAGAAATCGGAGGTAAAGATATAAAAATAGGTAAACTACTTGACGCCTGGAGCTTTGTTTCTGCGGATCCCCGGATGGATGGCGAAGATCAATACCATTTCGTTGTTTTAATGTATGTTTGCGAGGCTGATTTGTCGGAAATCAAATTAAGCAATGAGCATCAAAAATATGCTTGGGTAAGCTTTGATAAATTAGAAAAACTACAAATGAAGAACGGTTATAGGGAAATTTTCATCAAATATAGAGATTTATTAGAGTCTTGAAACGCCTATCCAGATTTTTTGGCCGTCAATATTAAATTCTTCTTCGCCTTCCGAAGATGTTTTTTTATTTTCAATTTCCTTCGCCAACACTTCCTTGGCAATCAGATCGGATAATTCCTCCATTGTTTCATTTAGGTCTGTTTCTTCAGTCTGATAATATACCCTTATCCGATCATCAACTTTAAAATTTGTTTTTTTGCGGAGCGATTGGATGTTTCTGATAATTTCTCGAGATAAGCCCTCAAGTTTGAGTTTTTTTGTGATATTTAAATCTAATTCGACAATATTTGGATCACCTTTTTCATTTTTAACTTCTTTGATATTAACTTCATCGGCAATAATTGATTCAAGTTCGGATTCAAGTTTTTCGCCATGATATGTAATTGATTGCAAGGGCTGGCGAACCTTAATTTTATTAGATGCTCGAAAAGACAGGCCCATCTCAACTACTTTTCTGGTCTCTTGCATTTTTTGATTTAATTCATTATCAATTAATTTCGCATTTGTGTCGGCATAATTTTCGAGGTGGACCGATTCTTTGCCTGTTAAATTTTTATATATTTCTTCAGCGATAAATGGAGTAAATGGCGCCATTAATTTTGCCAAAGTAATTAACACTTCATACAAAGTATGATAAGCAAAATCTTTATCTTCGTCATTCTCTGATTTCCAAAATCTCTTTCGGGAACGCCGGATATACCAGTTGGAAAGATTGTCAATAAAAGGCGCAAAGAGACGAGCGGTTTTTGTGAGGTTGTAATTTTCCATCCCGCCATTAACATCTTGGATCAAAGTATTAAGTTCAGAAAAAATCCAGCGGTCTAGGATATTCTGGCTTTGCGTCGAGCGTCGAGTGTCGAGCGTTTCATCGTCGCTTTTCGCTAGTCGCATTTCGCTAGTTCCAGAAGACCATTGGTCAATGTTGGCATAAAGTGTGAAAAAAGAATACGAATTCCAGAGCATGCGAAAAATGCCGCGATGAATTTCAGCCATTTCTTTTTCAGAAAAATTTAAATTTTCTGCTTGCATTACCGGTGAGGTGAGTAAATAAAGTCTCATTGTGTCGGCGCCGTATTTATCAAACATAAGCATCGGGTCGGGGTAATTTTGCAACCGTTTGCTCATTTTTTTACCGTCTTCTGCTAAAACGATACCGTTTACAATGACATTTTTGTAAGCGGTGCTTTGCTTTATGGAGGTAGCAATCATGTGGAGGTAATAAAACCAGGCCCTTGTTTGATCGACGCCTTCGGCGATAAATTCAGCCGGAAAAGTGTTTTCAAATTCTTCCTTGTTTTCAAACGGATAATGGAGTTCGGCATAAGGCATGGATCCGGAGTCAAACCAAGTATCTAAAACATCTGGAATTCGCTTCATTTTGCCCTCGCATTTATCACAAGCAAAAGTTATCGGATCGACAAAATCTTTATGAAGATCGGTGATTTTTTGGCCGCTTAGTTCTTCTAATTCTGAAACAGAACCCAATACTTTAATTTCACCGCATTTGTCGCATTTCCAAATCGGCATCACGGAAGCCCAATAGCGTTGACGGGAGATGGACCAATCTCGGGCGCCCTCAAGCCATTTGCCAAATCGGCCGTTTTTAATATATCCGGGCGACCAATTAATATCTTTGGCTAGTTCAATCGCTTTTTCCTTAATCTCTGTAATATTTACAAACCAAGAAGTGGTCGCATAGTTTAGAAGTGGAGTATCACAACGCCAGCAATGTGGATAGGAGTGTTCATACTTTTCTTTGGCAAAAAGTAAATTATGATGAGCTAAATATTTAATTATTTCTATATCGGTTGCTTGTACATTGTCAATCGGTTTGACATGCAAACCGGCAAACTCTTTCGCTTCCGCCTTGATAATTCCGTCCATACCGACATGCTGTACAAAAGGAAGGTTATATTTTTCGCCCAACTTCATATCATCATCACCAAAAGCGGTGGCGATATGGACAATACCGGTGCCTTCTTCGGTCGTTACGAAATTTGCCGGATAAACTTTCCAACCGTTTACACGATTTTTCAAATTCTTATTTTCGGCATAATACTCAAAGAGCGGTTTGTATTCCAAACCGATCAAATCTTTGCCTTTCAACTCTTCTACTTCTCGCCATTTTGGCATAAAAGATTCAAGTTTGGGCAAGAGCTCCTTGGCAACAATATATTTTTCGGCTGAACCGGATTCTGTCTCAACTTCAATTTTTACGTATTTGATGTTTTCGCCAACCGCGAGTGCAACATTGCCGATTAGCGTCCACGGAGTTGTTGTCCAAGCTAAAATAAATGTCCCGGGCTCATCTTTTAATTCAAATTTGGCGGTAGCGGATAAATCTTTTACATCTTTATAACCTTCGGAAACTTCTGATTGAGAAAGAGTTGTCTCGCATCTCGGACAAATATGCATTGAACGATAGCCTTCATAAACCAAGCCCTTGTCATACAAACTCTTAAAAACCCACCAGACTGATTCCATATAAGGAAGATCCATCGTTTTGTAGGCATTTTCCATATCGGCCCAGCGGCCAAGACGGCGGATAACCGTCTTCCATTCGGAAACATATTCCAAAACCTTGGATCGGCAAGTTTCGTTAAACTTTTTTACTCCAATTTCTTCGATTTCTTTTTTTTGTTTAATCCCCAAAACTTTTTCGGCAATGTTTTCTATGGGCAAACCATGACAATCCCAACCCCAAACACGAGGAACATAAAAACCGCGCATTGTCCAATATCTCGGCACAACATCTTTCATCGTGCTGGCCACGATGTGGCCGTAGTGCGGTGTGCCGGTAGCAAAAGGCGGTCCATCAAAAAAACTATAGCGCTTCTTATTTTTTCTTTGATCAAGAGTTTTTTCAAATATCTGTTTTTCATCCCAAAAATCGAGAATTGCTTTCTCTAATTCCGGAAGGTTCATTTTGGAGTCGACTTCTTTATACATCTTGAAACAAATTCTAGCATATATGCCTATCCACGGCAAGTTTAATTAGCCAAAAAAAAGGCGTAAAGATAAGTTCATAAATTCAAATTAGAATTGACTAAATAATCCATTTGGTTGTATAGTTATCACATATTCATAACAGGAGAATTATGAGAAAGACTTTATCTTATGACACGACAAAAAAGGCTGAAGTAATTCCGATCAGCGAGGATTTAAAAAAAATTGTTGCTGAGAGCAAAGTAAAAAATGGCACTCTGATTGCATATTCGCTTCACACCACGCTTGGATTGATGATTCAAGAGGCTGTCGAGCAATATCTTTGCGAGGATATCATTGATCAACTAACAAAAATTGTCGATGACGACGGCGAAAAATACAAGCATACTTGCGCCAGACATCCGAGTGGCACTTGCAAAAATGACGATGTTAACGGCCCGAGTCATATTCGCCAACTTCTTTGCAATCAGAATGTTTTGATCGATATCAAGGATGGTGAAATGAATCTGGGACGGTGGCAGGATGTGGCCATTTTGGAGTTTGACGGTCCGAGAAAAGAACGAAAAATTCTCGTTAAAATTGTTGAGGACTAACTCATTATATTAAGGGGCAGAATGAATAATTCGGTTGATGTGGAGCAAATCAAAAACACACTGGCTGATTATAAACAGAAGATCGAGATCGAGCTTAAAAAATATTTAGCCAAAAAAACAAAAGAGGCCTACCAGACCTCTCGTTATTGTGGCGAAATGCTTGATCATATCACCGATATTACTCTTAGGGGCGGTAAGCGAATCCGAGCTGCGCTCCTTTTTTATAGCTATATGGCGCATGGGGGCAAAGATGAAAAGATGGCGCTTTACGCCTCGATGTCAATCGAGTTGGCTCAAACTTACTTGCTTATTCATGACGATATTATGGATCGGGATATTCTTCGGCGTGGCGGGAGCACAATCCATCATATATATAGACAACTAGCCGAAAAAAGATATAAGGGAAGGATTGAATCAGAACATTATGGCCGGTCCATCGCTATTTTGGCCGGTGATACGGCAAACGGCTTTAGCAATGAAATTTTAGCCGAACTTCCCATTGATTCTAAATTAACAAGACGAGCGCTGCTTGAGTTAAACAAAATGTATAACAAAGAATATTTTGGCCAACTGCTTGATATTAACTCCGAACTGATAGACAATGTTTCAAGGAACGATGTTGTTCGAATCCATGAGCTAAAAACATCTCCCTATACCTTTGACACTCCGATGAAGCTTGGCGCCATACTTGCCGGTGCGGATGAAAAAACGGTCGATCGACTAAGCAAATATGCCATTCCTTTGGGTGTTGCATTTCAAATACAGGATGATATTTTAGGAATGTTCGGCAGGGAAGAAAAGCTTGGAAAACCAACAACTTCGGATCTGCGTGAAGGAAAGAGAACGCTTCTAATTTTAGACGCGCTCGAAAAAGCCGATCGCGGAGACAGGCAAACAATTTTAGAAAATCTTGGCAATGAATCTGTCGGAGAAGCGGAGCTTCAAAAAGTGAAAGAAATTGTTCAAAAAACCGGCGCTTTGGAAATGTCTAGAGATATGGCCAAGGGATTTGTTAATAAGGCGATAGAGGGCATAGAACATCTAAATCTCGAAGAAAAGGGAAGGAATTTTTTGGTCGGCATCGCTAACTATATGATCAAACGAGAATACTAGGATTAAAATTTCAAATTCCTAATTTCTGATCCTGCCCCTATTACTAATTTCGAAACAGCTCATTGCTAAATAAATGAAATATATAAATAGAGACTAACAATGGAAGTAATACTTTTAAACAAATTTTACGGTTATTGCCCGGGTTTAAAGAGGTCTTTGCAAATTGCCGACGAACTATCAACCGAAGCGTCAAACGAAAATAAAAAGATTTATTTTGATGTGCCTCTTGCACATAACGAAATCGTCGAACATAATCTTCGTAAAAAAGGTTTCGTCCATATAGATCTTGACGAAAAAACCGACGGGAAGGGAAATTTATTTTTAGTTTCGGCTCACGGCGCCAGTTATGAAAAAATAAATTGGCTTCGTGATCATAATTTTGTCGTAAAATCTGCCACTTGCCCAACTGTTCGCCGTGTTCAGGATATCGCCGTAAAGGATCGCAAGGATGGCTATCAGATTATTCTTTTTGGCAAAAAGGACCACGCCGAAGTTGTTGGCGTCAACGGCTGTATCGATGATTCTGCAATTGTGATTAAAAATCTGGAGGAGGCGGAGGCTTTGAAACTCGATGGGAAAAGCAGTATTATTTGCCAAACAACTTTTCCTTCCAAAGAGTATGACGAAGTAATAAAAGTAATCAAAAAAAATAACCCGAGGGTTGAACTGGCAGTTCGGAAAACGATTTGCCCGGTGGTGGAAGGCCGAATAAAAATAATTTGCAATTTCGCAAAGAAGGAAAATGTTGATCTTGGAGTGGTCGTTGGATCAACAACCAGTAGCAATACAAAACAGTTAAGATCAAAATTAGAAGAAGTTATTCCGACAATTATGATTGGAGATGAAAAGGAAATCAAAAAGTCAGGCCTTATAAATATTCAAAAAGTTCTAGTTGTTTCCGGTACCTCTGCTCCGCCGGAGGTAGTGGAAAAAGTAGCCGAGAAACTCAGATCCTTTTAGCATTCAGCCAGTAGGTGCTCAAGCAAATAAGTTCCAAAGCGTTCAAGCACTCAAATATTAATTTATAGCTTTTCGATCTCTTTTATTAGTTCGTTGAAAATATCTTTTTCGGCGACTGTTTTTAGGATTTCGCCTTTTTTGAAAATAACAGCTTTGCCTTTGCCGCCGGCAATACCGATATCGGCTTCTTTGGCTTCTCCGGGACCGTTGACGATGCAGCCCATAACGGCAACGGTAATATCTTTATCTATTTGTGAAATAGCTTCCTCAACTTTATTGGCGAGACCAATCAAATCAATTTCGGTTCGGCCGCATGTCGGGCAAGAGATTAAGGTGGCGCCGTGTTTTCGTAAATCTAACGATTTCAGAATCTCCCAGGCAACTCTTATTTCTTCAACCGGATCGGCTGTCAGTGAAACGCGGATCGTATCGCCGATGCCTTCTCGTAATAAGATTCCCAGGCCAACCGAACTTTTTATGATGCCGGTTTTGGGCGTACCGGCCTCAGTAATGCCGAGGTGAAGGGGATAATCAACTTTTTTGCTTAAAAGTTCATATGCTTTGACTGTTCTATTTACATCCGAAGCTTTTAAAGATATGACGATGTCATAGAAATCTAAATCTTCCAGAATCTTTATATGATGCAGGGCGCTTGCAACCATTGCCTCTGGCGTTCGGCCGTATTTTTCTTCAAACTGCTTTTCAAGCGAACCGACATTGACGCCGATGCGGATCGGAATACCCTTTTCTTTGCAAGCGGAAACCACGGCTTTAGTCTTTTCTTTGCTTCCAATATTGCCGGGGTTAATTCTAACCTTATCAATGCCATTTTTAATTGCTTCGAGTGCAAGCTTATAATCAAAATGAATATCGGCAACTAGAGGGATATTGATGCCGTTTTTGATCTCTTTGATAGCTTCAGCGGCTATCATATCCGGCACCGTCACGCGGACAAATTCACAGCCGGCCTTTTCTAATTTTAAAATTTGCTCAATCGTGGCCTTGACATCGCGGGTATCGGTATTGCACATCGATTGAACCGCTACTGGATTATCTCTGCCGATTCTAACATTGCCAATTTTTACTTCTTTGGTTTTTTGTCTTGTATTCATACATCAAATATATCTAGATTTAGCAGATTAATCAATTATTCCAGCCGTTGAATAGAAATTAATATGAAATGTTAATAATATTTGCAAAAGAAAGTTTATTAATTATAAAATAATTTTAGCTCTCAATTAATCAAGTTGGAGGTAGAAATGATCGACGGTGATGGCTCGGAATTGCAACATGTTTTTGAAGTTGACGGCGATGGACCGACAGGCGAATATCCGGAATTCTGCCAAAATTGCGGTAGAATTGCGGATTATATTAAACAATGGGAAAAAATTTCTTCTGAAAACGCTGCTAATATTTTTTTAAGTACAGCGGATCAAGAAAATTTTAATTCCGATAATTTGCCCTTTCTTTATCGTGCTTTAGAGCGGGTTCACGGTCCTCAAGTTATTGCCGAGGTCAAAAAGAAGTGGCCGAAAGTTGAAATAATTGTGAGTGAGATGGAAAAAGGGGGGACAAATTAGCTCGCACGCCGGTAAGTTATTCCGGCGTGCGACTGTGTTAAAAGTCTTCCGAAATCAACTATTTTTTCACAACCAAAAAATTGCTATTCAATGCTTTCTCCACAAAATTATTGATAATTTTTAAAAAATTTTTAAAATTACTTTAATTCTTAGATTTCTGAACGATCGTTCAGAAATCTAAGAATATTTATTTGTCTGAGTATAAATTCGCCTAGATGTGGTTTCGTTTAGTTTGTCTGAAGAGAGAAACTTTGCCTAGCAGAATTTTCAAGTTTGTGATATAAAATGCATATGAAACAAATTGCCAAAGCCTACAATCATCAGGAGTTTGAAAAGAAGATCTACGAAGAATGGGAAAGAAAAGGTTATTTTAAACCTGAGGTAAATCCAAAAGGGAAGCCTTTTTGTATTATAATGCCGCCACCAAACGCTAACGGATCTTTGCATTTGGGCCATGCCGTTTTTGTCACTCTGGAAGACTTAATGACGCGCTTTGCCCGCCTTAACGGCAAGGCTGCGCTCTGGCTTCCGGGTGCTGATCATGCCGGATTTGAAACGCAGGTTGTCTTTGAAAAAAAATTGGAAAAAGAGGGCCGCAATCGCTTTGAAATTCCTCGAAACGAACTCTATAAAGAGACTTTCGAATTCACTCAGAAGAATAAAAAAATAATGGAAGAACAGTTGAAAAGATTGGGCGCTTCCTGTGATTGGTCACGCGATAGATTTACGCTTGATCAGAAAATTATTAAAATTGTTTATGAAACCTTTAAGAAATTGTATGAAGACGGTCTGGCTTATCGGGATGTCCGACCGGTTAACTGGTGTACTCGTCATCAAACTTCGCTTTCGGATCTCGAGGTTAAATTTGAAGAACAAAGTGATCCTTTATACTATATAAAATATGGTCCACTAACACTTGCAACCGTCCGGCCGGAAACCAAATTTGGCGACACCGCTGTGGCTGTTAATCCAAAAGATAAACGCTATCAAGAGTATGTCGGCAAAGAGATCGAGATCGAGACCGTTCTAGGCAAGTCCAAAATAAAGGTTATTGCCGATGATTATGTCGATCCCAAATTTGGTACCGGTGTTGTGAAAATCACACCGGCTCATGATCCAAATGATTTTGAGGTAGCTCGTCGACACAATCTGCCGATTGTCGAAGTAATCGATCAATATGGCCGGATGAATGAAAAAGCCGGTCCATATAAAGGAATGAAAGTTTTGGAAGCCAGAAAAGCCGTTGTTTTTGATATGCAAAAGAAGGGCTTGATTAACAAGATTGATGAAAATTATGTTCATCAGGTCGGCAAGTGCTATAAATGCAATACTACGATCGAGCCTCGCATAATCCCGCAATGGTTTATCGCGGTTAGCAAAAAAGGCGAAAAATCAGGTAAAAATTTTGCCAAAGACGCAATCAACGCCGTTAAAAAAGGCGAGGTTAAATTCGTCACGCCCAAATTTGAAAAGATTTTTAATCATTGGATGAAAAATATCCGCGACTGGAATATTTCCCGCCAAATTGTTTGGGGTATTCGGATTCCGGCTTGGTATTGTGAAAATTCGGAAAAGTTAATAAGTTTGGTTTCCGGTAAAATGGGATTTGCCGGCGAAGTTGTGCCAGAGGTTTTTGACGGTAAGACCTCCACTTGGCGATTAAAAGATCATAATTTCAAAATCGGCGATAAAATCTTGTTTGAAAATAGCGCCGCCATTCAACCGTTTGGCGTTGGTGAAATTACAGATATCCAAAAAACAACAGTATCTAAAATCGACTTAGAGGACAAGAAACACTATAAGACTTACAAAAATAGAGACGAATTGATTGCCGCCTTTAAAAAACGCAATCCCGAAAAAACGGTTAATGAGGACAGCAACGTTTGGATTTATACCTATAAATTTACACCTCTTTGCGAGCCGGTTGTGACAGGCGGCGAGGAGCCAAAATCTTGTCCGATCTGCAGTGGTAAATTGCATCAGGATCCCGATGTTTTCGATACCTGGTTTTCTTCCGGCCAATGGCCGTATGCTACGCTTAAAACGACTGGTGATTTTGAGAAATTTTATCCAACTTCCGTTATGGAAACCGCTTGGGATATACTTTTCTTTTGGGTCGCAAGAATGATTATGTTTGGGCTTTATGAAACTGGCCAGGTTCCGTTCAAAGACATTTATCTCCACGGTCTTGTTCGCGATAAGGATCGAAAAAAAATGAGCAAATCAAAAGGCAATGTGATCGATCCTCTTGGAGTTTCCGATCTGTACGGGCCTGATGCGGTTCGGATGGCATTAGTATTTGGCGCCACTGCCGGCAATGATGTAGCAATTTCAGAAGAAAAAATTAAAGGCATGCGCAATTTCGCCAACAAGGTCTGGAATGCTTCACGATTTGTTTTGCTTCGTTTGACAGAGGGGGATTTAAAAACAGGCGAAATAGGGTCCGGCGAAATTACTGATCTAAAATTCGATCAAAATGATTTATCACCTTCGGACGCCAGAATTTGGAAAAAGCATCAAGCTATGGTCAAGAAGATCACAAAGGAAATTCAGGACTTTAAATTTTCCCATGCCGGTGAAGATCTTTATCATTATTTTTGGCATGATTTTGCCGATATATATATAGAAGAGGCCAAGGCGCTTTTGGAAAACCCAACGACCAAAGAAACAACCAAAAAAGTTTTATTCAAAATTCTTAGAGAGCTTTTAGTAATGATTCATCCCTTTATGCCTTTCGTCACAGAAGCGGTGTGGCAGGAACTTAGAAAAATATATCCCGATCTCAAAGAATCAATTATGATTGCTGATTGGCCAAAAGCAGAATAAGAGCTTTAAGAAAATACCGTCCCGATTGTGGGCGGTATTTTTGGTATTAGAAAAAACAAAAATAGAAGTTTCAAACTGTTAAAGACGATCAAAGAACGAAAAGAAAATTCCCGCAATAATTTATTTAAATTAATTTGTAGGGAGGTGAATTTTAAATGAATGCTATCAAAAAGGTTTTGACGGTTTTCGGAGGATTGTTAATGCTTGCTGGCATCGGCGCAGGCGGCAGTAGCATCGCCATGGCCGATCAAACAATGTATATGCGTGATCATAACCAAAATAATCATAACCAAAATTACAACGACAACAACCGGTATAATCGTGATTATTACAATCGCTATATGAACAATTATTTTCGCAACAATTATCGTTGCTATTATAATCTGGGGAGCCACCATTATACGAGGTATTTCAATAGCGATCAGTATCGTTATATGCATGCGCGGCAAATTATCATTATCGATCGAGATTGCCCAAACAATGTAATTTACCTTCGAAACAGCCACACCGGCGCTTATTCGGTAAACACTATTGTTATCCGAGTTGATAATGATATGTTTTATCGTTTCTATAATAATGTTCGATCAAATAGAACAATGTATATCAGAGCGAATACCGGCAACAACACAATCAGATTTAATACGGTTGTCGGCGATTTTCGAACGGGTGATATTCAGATGAATGTTAATTAATTCTTAACTAAATAAAAAAAGTGTCCCGATCAGAAACGATCGGGCACTTTTTTCTTTACAAAAACTAGCATAATTTTTGATTAAAAGGCACCAGATTTTCATTCATTTTATTTCTTTAATCTTTTTTATGTATATCAAGAAAGGAGGTGAATGAAAGTGAAAAAATTTAAAAAAATATTTGGCGTTTCCATCTTAGCTGCCGCTTCTATGCTTTGGGGTTTGCCTTATTCCGCCCAGGGGGCAAACTACTCAAATGACGGATACGGCCAGACCGGATACCAATGGCAAGGAAACAACCAATATAATTACGGCCAGCGGGAAAATGATTATCAAAAGCAATATGGAGAACAAGGCTATAATAATCAAAACTACCAAAGATATAATGATTCGATCAAACACTACAATAAAAACTATGGACAAGCCGGATTTAATGAGAAAAGAATGAATCAGGAGCAATATGGCCAGTATGGGGGGATGAATCAAAATTATTGTCAGAACAACTACAATGCTTATCAAAACCTTAGATGCGGGGATCGCCAGTATAATCAGAAAAACTACCAGAAACAAAATGATGGTCGGCAATATTCTTACGGGCGATATTATCAAGGCGATTACTATTCCAGATATATGTTTGGCAGCCAAAATTGCCGTCAGGCGGACAAAATTAGCTTTAATTATGATAATAAAGTCTATACGCCTCATCGAGTGATTTTTGCCGATAAGGAAAATAACCGTTGCTATTTTAATGTAGAGAACAGACAATACTCCCAGAATGCGCCGAATCAGATTGTAGTTTTAGTCGACAGAGATACTTTTTATCAGATTTGGAATGAGATTTTAGCTTACCAAAACGGACAGTTTCAAATGGATGGATATTCAGGAGATTCACAGCAATATAACTATTCTGCGATTGGCGATTATTCTTCTGGAACGGCTCGTATAGTTATTGAGCCATATAATTAGCGAGGCGAATGCGTGCGGACAGGCCAAAGCCTGTCCGCCGCTAGCTATTTTAATAAACATTTTGATTTTGAAATAAAAGATATAGATTTTTTTCTATTATTTTTTTGGGTTTTGCTTTCTACAATAAAGAAACAAAATGATCCCTTATAAACCGGCGAAAAATAAAAGATTAAGGCAAAAAATAGCCGGTCTAAGGCGGCGGCAATTTAGGGTTAAAATCTGGCCGTTTAATCACCGGTATGTTAAAAGTTGGTTTGAAAAATCTCAAAAATTTTGGAGAAAAAAATGAAAAAATTTATAATCGGTCTTGTCTTTACGATAATAGTACTCTTTGGCCTTTATCTTTTTCACTATAACGGCGGCGATAATTCAACTTCAATGGATACGAAAGAGCCTTTTTTTAATGACCAAGCGATGGAATCGGCTGATCCTGAAAAAGCGTATTTGTTTGATCCAAATTCTGAAACGGCCAACGGTCTTGCCAAAAGGGCCTTTGCTATGGGAAAATTTGTTCACACGATCAACATTGATCTTCCTGATCTAAAGGAAGGCGAAACTTACGAAGGCTGGCTGGTAAAGGGGGACAAGTCAGAAAAGACCGTGGTGTGCACCGGCAAACTATTAAATCTTAATAATGAATATTTCCTCGTTTTCGAAACTGATCAGGATTTGCGAAGTTTTGAAGATATAATCGTGACAAAACAGGCAGCCAGCGAAAGCGGACCTGGAAAAACGGTAGCGCAAGGAAAATTCTAAAACACCCTAAGGAGAGGGGATGAAAAAAGTTTATCTATTATCAGCGGTAATATTTTTGGTTTTACTTTTTTTGCTATTTTGGGGCATAAAAAAGTATGGTGCCGACACCATATATCGCGGTGAACTTCTAAGTACAAAAAAAATAACCGTAAACGGACAAAATTACTCGGTTAATAAATATTCGGACAACAAACAATCCGTTTTTATTTTGTCTTTGCGTCGTTTTTTAGTAAAAAAAGAAATCATTCTTTCAGGCTTTGAAAATGAAGTGGAGACCTGCGGTACGCCGGTTATTAAAGACAAAAGGCTCAATGTCTTGTGCCTCAAGGGAAATGTCGGCGCCCATAGCCAAACAGTGGAACTTGTTGATCTTGATTCCTTCACGCCCGTAAAAGTAATAGATGAAGACGGTGTTGTAACGGATTTTTTTGTTTCCGATGTTCCAGATTTTGAGTATTCTGACGGGATTTTCTATTGCCACTATCGGAACTATGACAAGAATCCCTTAACTGATGCCATCAGATACAGTTTTGTCCTTAAAAACGGTGTTTTTATCTTTGACAAAAAGGCGAATATCACTTACGATGGAAACAGTATAAGCACTAAAGGAGAGATATGAACAAAAACACAAAGATTTTTATATTTTTAGTCATCGGCATTGTCGTTTTGGCTGGTGGAATAATTTTCTTTTCTAGCAGGGGGAATTCATCGGGCCAGAATAATACGGCGCAAACGGAAACGGACGGAACTGTCGCGGGTACTTCCACGACCGATCAGAGCGAAAACTATGACAACGCTTACATTGAAAAGCTTGCGAAATTTATGACAGGAAAGGGGATGGTTTTATATGGGGCTTATTGGTGCCCTCACTGCCAAGATCAAAAAGCAATGTTTGGTGATGCTCTCAAATATATCGATTATGTCGAATGCGATGCAGGGGGACCAAATGCGAATCCGGACGAATGCGTGGCTCAAGGTATTGAAGGCTATCCGACTTGGGTCTATCAGGGCAAGAAATATAGCGGTACAAAATCCCTCTCCGATCTTGCAAAGATCGTTGGTTTTTCCGAAACCGCTGGAAATTAGTTAAAACCTTTAATAATATTTGTGGATAACCAAGCTCTCGCTTGGTTATCTTTTTTATTGGACGAATCTGATGATAATAAAAAACTATTCCTAGAGCTACTTTTTTGTTGACACAAAATGAAAAGTCAAACTTTTTCTTGCGAGGCTAATTTTCTTGACATTGCCTATGGCTCACGCCTACAATAATTAGTGAAGCATTATACACGATTATTTTTAGATCCTTTTAAGGACTGAAAGTATCAAAAATAAGAGAGGAGGTGAATCAAAATGGCAGAAGCATACTGCGTAAAGTGCCGGGCCAAGAAGGTAATGCAAAACCCAAAGCAAATTACCATGAAAAATGGTAAGCCGGCTGTTAGCGGCGAATGTCCGGATTGCGGCACAAAGATGTTCCGTATCGGCAAAGCTGAGTAATCGCAAGATTTTAATCAAACTTTTGTTTTTGATACAAAAATGCTCCCCGAGGTTCGGGGACATTTTTGTATTAGATATTTCCATATTTGATAACGTATGTCTGAAGCTTGTTTGCTATTTTTGGATTGAAGGAGGGAATCCGATGTTTTCAAACTTGGAAACACAACTTAAGGCGGGCAAGAAACTTTTGATTTACAAACAAGGAAGCCTGATCTCCGTTGCCATGCTGGAAGAGATAAAAACCTTTGATCTTCTGCCGGAATGGTGGGGCGCAAATGTTGATTCCAGATATCTCGCTGGCGCCCATATTCTTCCGGCGCTTCGGGTGTTTGAAACGGAGAAGATGACGAAATGGCAGAAATACTGGAGAGAAATTGTCAGTGTGATGCGCGAATATGCTGAGAAGGAGGTCGATTATAGATACATGGAATTGCTGATACAAGCAGGCAAGATCCAAATTCTTATATCGTTTAGAGAAAACAAATTTATCGCTCAAATTATCACTGAAGAAATGGAAAAAGACGAAGATATCGAAATCGCCTGCGAGGATAAGACGCTTGATGGACTTTTATGGCAGTTGGGGTTGTACGCCAAAGAGAAAGTTTCATAGCTCTTTCCGCCAAATGCTAGCCTCACGCTCGCTTATGGGTGGGCGTGAGGCGAAGTAAATTTATAGTTAAATCCAATTAAACAAGTAACTCTATATTTTAGACCCCCAAGTATCAAAGCTACTCAGGGGTCTCTGCTTGTTGGGAGGTTGACGCATTTACGGTCTGTGCAGGATTTTGCTTAAAAAACCGACGGTTCCGGTAAGCGCGAAGAGAACCAAAAGTGCTGCGATGATTCCCGACAGAGCGTCCCGCCCCAACAACGGCTCGGCCAGACACAATGTTGTTATAAAAAAAGCGACAAGCCCTCCGATGATGCTGCCGAGTGATCCGAAGTAAGTCCAGACCAGAATTTTCTCGAACTTCGTCCATGACGACAAATTGATAAACTGCAATATCTTTTTGCCGGTCCAGATGCCCAAACTTAACCCGATCAGCAAACCGATCACACCTATGATTAACAACAACATGGTCGTCCCTCCTTATTTAAAACATTATCAGGTGCAAGGAGATTCTTTTTTGTGTTTTTTGATAGATCAAGTTGTTAACAAATTATGAATAGTTTTGATAGAATTGAATAAATGAAAAATAATTATGAAGAAATTTGGGAATTAGCCGTTCCTTATCTCGAAAAAGGAACGATGAAGGATTTTGTTTTGCATACAAAAAATGTCGTTAAATCGATGGAGCTTTTGATTGGCGGCGAAGGTGGTGACCCTCATATCCTTATTCCGGCGGCAATTCTTCATGATGTCGGCTGGTCTAAAATCCCTCAACAAATGCAAACCAATTCGGACCTTGAGAAAAAACGAGAAGCTCAGCGTCTGCATTTGATTTATGCAGAAGATATTATCAAAAAAATACTTGATCAAATTGGCTTCGGGCAAGATCAAATTAGCAAAATTGTAGACATTGTGAAAGCTCACAAGTTTTGCGACCCAAAGGAAAAAGACAAACAAATGTTAATCGACGCGGACAATTTGTCTGATACATTTAAGGATCAATTTGAATCTGATGTTAAGGCTTACAAATCAACGCCAAAACAGGTTTATGAATATCGGACGGGGAACACTTATTATTCCAAAACCGCCAACGAGATTGCTAAAAAAAATATGAAAGAATTAAAAAAAGAATTAGCTGACTAAGGGAGGATAAAATGTCAGAGGAAAATGAAAAGCCGAAAAAAGAGGCAAAAATAGAGTATTGCTATTCCAAAAAATGGCACCACAACGACGGGTCGTTTGGCTGGATTTATTTTTTGGGAGTTATCGGCACGGCTGTTTATTACATTCAACAGGTTTCCGGTTTCTGGCTGGTGATATTGGCTATTTTAAAAGCCTTTGTCTGGCCTGCGTTTTTGCTTTATAAAGTGTTCCAGATGCTCGGAATGTAACTAAATATTGGAGGGGAATGAACTGGAAATCAAAAATTCTACTTATTATTTTGCCGATCGTTATCTGCCTGGCGGTTGTTGCTTTTTTCGGAAATCGTATTCAAAAAGCATCTGCTTTAGAAAAACAAGGAGATCAGTTATTGGCAGACAAAAAACCGGTTGACGCTTGGGAGGCATATAAAAAATCAGTTGATTTTTGGCCTTCTTACGCCAAGGAGAAACTAGATACGGCGACTAATTATCTTTCAAAGCTTGTAAATGATTCTAAAACAGCGATAAATAGCGATCAGATAGACCAGTGCTTAGACAATTTAAGTAATTTCTCAGAAAAAGCCTATAACTGGTCTGACGCAAAGCCAATAAAAGAAAAATGCCAAGCGGCTCAAGCACAGGTGCTTGCCGATGCCAAAGCAGCCGCTGATGCGGCAGCCAAAGCTAAAGCCGCTGCGGCCAAAGCGGCAAAAGAAGCAAAAATTGCTGCTGCCTCAACGCCGCAATCCGCTACTGCTGCTAGCAGTACTAGCTCTAAAACACCAAGCAGTTCGCAAACTCCAGCGTCAAAGAAGACAGCTACCGTTTCCAATTGGCCGCCCCAAAAGCCGGCGCCTTTTATTACTGCGGCACCGATTGATTTTTCCGATTTCTATCGTCTTTCAAAATTTCGAAGTTGCCGAGGACACGATTATTCTTTCTGGACATTAAACGGCAACGAAACCTCAACCGGTCGTTCCAATAAAAATTATTTTGAATATCAGGTTAAAGATGCACCGGTTTATACGCCTTTTGACGGTACAGTGACCCGTGTCGGCGGAGTTGCGTGGGACGGAACAAAAGGGACTTGGTGGGCGCCGACAGGCGTCACGGCCTGGCAGGATTGGAATGTTCGGAATGGCCATATCCGCTGGCTGCCGGGATTTGATAAAGTCGGAGCCAAATTTAAGGCCGGCCAGCAAATTGGCTTAGCGGGGCCAAAAGGAGTAAGCGGAGGCAATATTGATCTTTCAGTAGAATACATTGGCGACCATTACCTGACCGATTCAATTTTTAACTATATGACGCCGGCTGTGTTGTCTAAATTTGCGGCTCATGGTGTGGCGCTCGAAGATATTATTATTCCAAAAGCGAAAGCCGACGCTCGCGATGCCTGCGATTTTACCAAATGGTATGCCGATGATATGATCGTTTTCAAATAATAAAAATAACATCTATTTAATAAAAGACGACCGAGGGAAATAACCTCGGTCGCGGATGGATTGCGATTTGCAATTGTGAGGGAAAAAGTTGTAATTTACCGGGTCTGCCGACTCCCGGATCTCCGGAGCCCGAAGGCCGTGAAAGCAGCAGATTCTCTTCATTAAATTACGAACCTTTCCCCTCTACATTTTAAGTACTCCCATCGGAATCTTTTGTCAATTGGGTAAAGAGAGCGGTTTTGACAATAAAAGTCAAACGCCATATAATCATCATATGTTAACAAAAAAAGATCTCGAAAATATAAAGGATCTCGTCGAATTTTCTATAGTTCAAAGCGAACATAGAACAGAGAATCGTTTTGATAAACTGGAAGGCCGTTTTGATAAACTAGAAAACGAAGTTAAAGATTTTAAGGACGAAATACATCGGGAAATTTCCGACATTGCCGAAACGAATAGGGAATTTCTAGCCAAGATGGACAACCACGAACAAAGGATTGGTAAATTGGAATTCAAAACAGGTTTGGCTATGGAATAGAATAATCGTTTGATAAGTACTAAACCATTCTGCCCCGCAAGGGGCCTTTTTAGATTATGAGCTTGAACTCATAAGCAATTAAGCATAAGATTTAGGTAAATATTAAAAAAGGGTCTTAATGAAAAAGAACTCTTATCTTGTTGAAAACATCGTTAAGAATGTCCTGCTTTTAATGGCCCTGATTCTCTCGGTTAACTCTACCTTCTCGTCTATTTTCTCTATAACCTTAATTTTTTCAATTCTTCTTTATTTGGGCATAACCCTATATGATTTTTGGGATTTGCTGAGGGTAGATGTTGAAGATTAAAAATTGAGCATATAATTTGAGTATGAAGGTTTATAAAACAAAAGTTAAAAAACTTGGCGGAACGAACTATAAAGAAGTTATCAAAAAGGCCAGAAAAGCTTATCATGAGATTGAAAAGCGCTCAAAGCGGATAGCTCATATTAAGTCTGCATATTTCAAGAAAGAGAAAGTATTTATTAACATATTCTGGGAACACTTGAATCAGAAATCGCCAAGAGATCGAATCCGGCGATTGAAACTTTTGCCTTGCGCTTATGAATTGATTGAAAACTCAATAAATAACCCTACCTCCAAGAAAAACCCAAACGTTGAAAGTGAAATTTTGCATCGTTTTGGGGGAATAACCGCAGACAATGAGCTATTTTATATTCAGATAAAGGAAAATAAAAGGGGACGGAAAGATTTTATATCTGTTTTTCCTGAGGAATAAAAAATCTCCCGCAAGTGAGGTATATAAACCTCGTGCCGGAGATATCTTAAATATAGTGTATTACATTTGCCATACTATTGTCAATACTTATAAAAAATTACGACACTTATTTGTAAATCTATGAACTGCATCATCATTCACGGTGGGCCGGGGGACGAGAAGTCCAACCCAAATCACAAAATGGGAGAAATGCACTGGATGGGCTGGGCCAAGGACAAGCTCAATTCTCTTGGTATCCCAACCGTCAGCCCAAATATGCCTGATCCATGGAATCCCAGATATGAGGACTACAAAAAGGAATTTGAGAAATATCCGGTAGATGAAAACACAATTTTAATCGGCCACAGCCGCGGCACCGCTTTTCTCGTTCATTGGCTTGGCGAAACAAAACGGAGGGTGAAAAAACTAATTCTCGTTGCACCGTGGATAGTTGCTGTCGGTGACAATGTAGCAAATCTTGACTATAAGAAAAAGTTTTATGATTTTGAGATCGATCCGACAATAAAGCATCGAGTCGGCGATATTATATACTTCACTTCTGATAATGAGGAAAAAGAGGGCAAAGAAAGTTTGAAGATATATCACGACGCCATCGGCGGCAAAATATTCGAGCTTCCAAACCACGGCCATTACTGCCTAGAAGACATGGGAACGGATGAATTTCCCAAATTGATTGAAGAAATTATATGAACAAAGTAAAATATCTCCTAACTTATCGCTATTCCGAGATAATTCATGATCTGACTATTGATTTTACGCAAAGATACATCCTAGGCGACTTAAGTAACTTAGGCAACCTAAGCGGAGCTTTCAAGCCTGACTATCGGACTGCTGACCAGATGAATCAGGCAGCCCGAAGCGGCAAGCAGAATATTGTCGAAGGTGTCGGGCAAAAACAAACTTCATCGAAGGGCGAGATAAAACTCCTTGGAGTTTCTTCCGCTTCTTTCGAGGAGCTGATCACGGATTATGAGGATTTCCTGCGGCATCATCAGATGGCGATCTACTCAAAGACCGACCCTCGAATAACCGAGTTTAGAAAAATTGCTTTTTGCCTAAGTCACCTAAGAAACCTAAGTGACCTAGGTGAGTTGATCAAGAAACCTTATCTTTTTGACGATCCGGAAAAAGACGCCAACTTTCTCTTGACCCTTTGTCATATGGAAACTTATCTACTTTCCCGGCAGATAAAATCAGCGGAGGAGAAATTTGTGAAGGATGGCGGATATACGGAAAACCTTTTCAAAAAGAGAATAAACAACAGAAAGCGGCAATCGTGAATTTTATAAATCTACAAAATTTAGTCAGAGATATCGTCGAAAAAGCGACAAACCTTAAAAACAAGCACACGGAATACAAAGATGCACTGGTGAATTACACCTGTGTTTTTGCGCAGAGTGATGATGAGTATAAAGAGTTATTTAAAGATGCGCATGAAATTGGAAAGATAATCAAAGAAACGCCGACTGGGCCGTTGTTTCAGATCGAACCACTTGAAACTGCTGCAGGACCTTTGAAACTTTTAAAAGTTCGCAAACCTGATCCAACCAGACCAGAGCGAGGGGATGCTGATTTTACCATTTCCGATTTTCCAAAATTTGAGAAAAAGTATTTGTCCCTGCCAGGTTTTAAAAAGATTGAGTGTCCTGATTTCTATATGATCGAGCTTATGGATCCTGACTTTGATGTCAGGGCATACTTCTCCTACCCACCTCTGGATGCGCAATTATGCCTAAAATAGCATTGCTTTCCAAATATCGAAATAATCAATCGCCTCCTCTGCATGAGGTGATCGTTGATTGAATAAAAAAATGGGTGAGCCGGCCGTTAGAGAAACGGCCGGCTTTTCGGCGGATCGGGAAGGTGGATTGGCTCTCCCCAAGGAATGCCGCACTCGATACAGTGATCGTGCACCCCGTTGGATACCATGGTGCCTTTATCGAAATCGAAAAGGGCACCGCAGATTGGGCACTCCCACCAATCCCGAACGTTTTTGTACGGCCCGCCAGAGAGCGGGCGAACAATCGGTCGAACAGATTCTGTATCGCTCATCTCACGACGCTCCCTTCGGGTTTTGCTACATAATATCACATATGTTAAACATACAATTTTGATGAGTATAGTTTTCTAGGTTTTCTTGCCACTATTTTTGGCGTAAGATAGTAAATAATAAATTAAGATAAAAGTAGAATTATGTCATATATAGTAGATTTTAAAAATGTCTCGACAACCGGACTGGAATCATCACCGGTTGCGGAGGCTCTCGCCGGTTTACGGGCAAATGAGGCACGCTACTTCATGAACAAGTATAAGCATCAGTTTACTGTAGTGCCAGCGGCAGAAAGTCGGAAAACGCTTGATTATGTAAGCAAGATATTGAGACAAGAGCGAGGTCTCGAATTTGCTGCCAAGCCGTTGGAAACTTCGCAATTTCAAGTTGAAAATATTAACTGGACATATGTCTTCTTCGAAGATGGCTTAGTTGTTAATGTTTTGTATGCCGTCGATGATCCCAAAAAGCGAGCTGTCGGTTTCAAGCTTTTAGAGGGTATGGAAATCCCAAAAGAACTAGAAGGCAAGTTCAAATTTGCTCGACAGAAATCAAAACTGGCCGGAACTATCCGAGGCTCATACTTCGTCATAAAAGGAGAATACAAGTAATTGCCTGCCTCCCGAGCCGTTTAAAATAAAATCGATATTGCGCTTACTTTTAAGATAAGCTATTATGCGGTTGATTGGTTTAGATACTTCTGTTCTACCCTTGGAACGATTAAAGAAGTCCAATTAAAACTCAAGGGCCCCGCTATTCATACTTTGGCTTGTTCCTAAAGCGAGTTGAAGGGTCGAAATGGATAGTCTATCAGCCTAATTACTTTGAGGTTTTATGGACAACAAGGAATTCAACAAAGCATTTGATGCAAAGGTGAAGGAAAAAATGCTTGAGGAACCGGACATCTGGTGGAAACCACGGAGGAATCATTGGGATGAATGGGGCTCGCCGGTAGGATTGTCTCTTGGCTGGGCGCTCTTCATCATTCCAGCCGGAATCTTCCTCTGGCTACTCCATCTAGCCGGACTCATTGGCTAGAAAAAATAAAATTGCCCCGATCCGCCAGCCGGACGGGGCAATTTAAAATTATACCTTCTATTTTTGCTAGCGTTTCATTATTTTTTGTATTGGCGTAAGATTGATATATGCAAACAATTAAGCTTGTGAGTTGGAATGTTGGAATAAGGATTGATAACACAGAGAAAGTGATCGATTTTTTGATAAAAGAAAGTCCAGATATAATTTGCCTTCAAGAAGTTGCTGATCATCAAGAAAAAAGCGCCAAAAAAATGTTTCAAGTCAAGGCCGATCTAGATAACTCTCTTTGTAAACTTTATCCTTACTGCTCATTTTCCCCCCTTTGGGAGGCCAAAGGATTTTTTAAATCAAGGAGAGAGTTGGATTTTGGCGGTCTAATAAAGCAAGGCAACGCCATATATTCCAAATACAAAATTCTCAATCAATCAACCGATTTCGTTCATCGAGAGTATCTGCAAATGATCGACTGGAGTAATTTCCGGAAAGAAGATCATGGGCGAGCTTTGCAAACTATTGAATTAAGAGTGGAGGGCGGGGATTTACGGATAATGAATATTCACGGTATTTGGACGACCGATAAGATGGGGGACGAACGGACGGAAAATGAAGCTAACTTCATACTTGAAATAGTTGGCGAAAAAGACTCGCCGGTTCTGATTGCCGGAGATTTTAATCTGTTGCCGAAATCCTCTGCAATCAAAAAGTTGAGCAAAAAATTACGGAACTTAATTATTGAAGATAAAAATATTTCGATAACTCGGCCCAGATTCGAAGATGGTTTGGCGGCCGGAGGAAATATTATCGACTATATTTTCACGACTAAGAATATCAAAATTAGTGATTTCCGCGTGTCTAAAGTTAACATTAGCGACCACTATCCTTTGATAACCGAGTTTAGCGTTTAGGCCGAGCCTTTTGCGATCCCCGAAAGTTTTACTTGCCGCTTTATAGACGGCAAGTCTTTTTTATGGTATAGAATTGGTATCTCGCCGTTGGAATCTTTGGCAGTCGAAATGGAGGTTATGTCAGTGGAAATGCTGGTAAGTTTCATCCTTCAGCAATCGGAGGGAGAATCGTTCGAGCAGTTGGAGGCGCGGTGGAACAAAATCTGCTGCACTTCCAACATCACCGAGGTCTGTCATACGACCTCGATGGGGCGGTACGAGTCCCAGTTCCGTACAAAGGGACAGGGGGCCCTCATGCTGCTTCAACGCGAAGGGGAGGTGAAAATCATCAAACAGTAAAGGGGGAACAGGCGGGGTATCATAACGGCGGCCGGTACGGCCGCCTGTTCCATTTCTGATATAATAGATTTATGAAAAATATAAAAACGGCAGCCGTATTTCATGGCAGAAACTGTACTCCGGATCTTTTTTGGTATCAAGATATCGGCAAATATCTTCAAAGTTTGGGATATCAAGTCTGGATTCCGGAGTTACCCAGCACAAAAATAGCAAACCTTAATGATTGGTTGCCCTTTGTTTTGGAGAGTGATTTTAATTTTAATTCTAATACGATTTTGATAGGCCATTCAGCCGGAGCACCACTTATTTTAAGCGTTCTTGAACGCTTAAATCAAAAAATCGACAAAGTATTTTTGGTCGCCGGCGCGATTGAGATGCTAAACGACAAACAAAAGAGACCGATTCTGCAGGAAACTTATAATTTTGAAAAAATTAAAGCCAATGTAAACAAGATATATATAATCAATTCTGATAATGATCCCTATGGCGCTGACGACGAGGCGGGAAGGATTATCCAAGAACGGATTGGCGGGGAGTTGATTATCGTTAAGGGCGAAGGTCATTTCGGTTCGCTTCGTGTGAACCAACAATATAGTAATTTTCCTCTACTCAAAAAGCTCATCAAAAGTGAATTATAAAATATCGCTATCTTGATACTTTGAAGCCTCTTCTTTTTCTCTTTCTGATAGATCTGATTCTTTAACCGGTCTGACCAAAGTCCAATGGCGGCCGACAGGGCAATATTGAAAACGGACGGAACCCAAACGGATGGCCTTGAAGGAAACAAACGGCACCCATATTGTTATAAATAGATGGCCGTCCTTACAACGAACAAATGTTTTTCCACCCGGGCCGACATAATCAGAAGTCGTCGAGACTAGTTTTCCCAAAAAAACAAAAAGGACGATAACGCTTATTAAAATTGCCAAAATAATTATTGAAGCCACAAAACTATTCATACCATAATATTAGAACCATCCATAAAGTTGGTCAATCATAAACATTTCTATTTTTATCACTTTGGCATAAAATGAATATGCAAGCGGTAGCATTAATAAAATGGTAATTAAATAATGCCAATACTTAAAAAGCCTCTAAGTCGAATAATTTGGATATTTGCGCTTTATCTTTTTTTATCGCATTTGCTTTTTATATTTACATCAGGCGGTTGGGCGGTAATGATCCAGTTTTTTTATGTCGGTTTTTTCTTATTCTGCTACTTTGCCTTGGGCATTCTTTTGTATTTTTCTCTCAAAGCTTCAGGCATTAAACAAATAGTCATAAATCGAAAACAATTAAACATCCTTTTCATTATTCAGGCTTTGACTATTCTTTTCAACTATGGCGATTGTGGCGACGGCCAGAGCGGCGGCAGTATGTTTATAGCCAAAATTATTTCCGGCGATTATTTAAATTGTAGTGATGACGGTTTCGGATTTTTACTTTCTTTTTTGGCTTTTACGGTGTATTTCGTTTATCTTTTAATTATGATTATCAAATCATACACAAACTCAAAGAAATAATTTTATGGGAAGAACAAACATTTTTATCTTTCACGGGACCGGCGGCTATCCGGAGGAAAACTGGTTTCCTTGGCTTAGAGGTGAGTTGGAAAAAGAAGGGTATAATGTGACAATTCCACAGTTTCCAACACCGGAAAATCAAACACCAAAAGAATGGTTTAAAGTGCTTGATGAGTATCGGGATAAGATAGATGAGGACACGATTTTAATCGGCCATAGCTTGGGCGGATCGTTTTTGCTCCGAGTTTTGGAAAAATTAAATAGTCGGATCAAAGCGTCATTTTTAGTCGGCACCCCGATCGGCATTTCTCCGATAGTAAATTGGTCTGGCGATGAACCATTTACCGGTCATCCGTATAACTGGGAGAAAATCAGAGAAAATGGCGGTCGGTTTTTTGTTTTCCACTCCGACAATGATCCATATGTAGGGCTAAAGAACGGTCAGAAGCTAGCGGAAAACCTCCAGTGTAATTTACTGCTTAGAAAAGGAGCTGGCCATTTTAATAAAAAAGCCGGTTTTACGGAATTCCCCGAATTGCTGGAAAATATTTTATTAATTAAATAGCAAAAGATATGATTGAATGTACTTTTGAAGACGGCAACAAAAATAATCTTCGCCATGTTGTAGTAGATTGTCTGGTTTTAAAAGAGGATAAAATTCTCCTAAGCAAACGATCGGAAAAGCTACTATTCGAAGGTGGCAAGTGGTGTTTGCCTGGCGGTTTTATCGAAATGGATGAAACGATAAAAGACGGTGCAAGAAGGGAAGTTTTTGAAGAAACAGGTTATGAGATAAAAGAACTTAAACTTTTGCGCATTATTGACGCTTACGACAGGCCCAATGAAGACCGACAAAATGTTGCCTTTGTTTATTATGGAAGCGCAGGCGAAAGAAAGGGCGAATCAGATTGGGAGACAGCGGAACAAAAATGGTTTAAATTTTCTGATTTGCCGCCAAAAGAAAAGATTGCTTTTGATCACTATGACAGCATTCAATACTATATAAAGTATAAAAAAGAAAAATTTTCATTGCCTTATATAAAGTAAGTTCGCCGCTTTTTTGTTTATTTGGGGATAGAAAACAATGAAATGTCAAGTTGAAGAAAATTTAAAAAACTGTCCTTGCATAAGCGAAAAATGTCCCCGAAAAGGCAAATGTTGCGAGTGCATAAAATTTCATCGGGAGAGGGGCGAAAAACCGGCTTGTATTAGATAAATATTAATCTTTCAATTGAAATTTAATGCCATAAGCAGTATCATTTAACCAATGAAACGCTCGGAACTTTTCTTTACATTTATATTATTACCGATAGACATTGCTATGTTTATCCTTTCTTTCGTGCTGTCTTTTTCTTTGCGGTCTCATCTGGAGTCGCCTTTTTCGACTGATTTTGGGTTAAAAACATACCTTTTATACAGCGTTTTGCTGGTTCCGGTGATGGCGCTTATTTTTGGCTTAAACGGACTCTATAGCCGCCGAAATTATATGGGCTATTGGCAGGAATTTTACAAAGTAGCCATCTCCATATCGGCAACTATTTTTGTGCTGATTGTGGCAATCTTTTTATCGAAGTCGCTTTTCTTTTCTAGATTAATCTTAATCTTCACATGGATTTTGGCCTTGCTTTTGATATCGGCCGGCCGGGTGTTGCTTCGATCGTTGGAACGCTTTTTTTTACGCTTCGGCGTTGGCGTTCGCAATGTTATTTTGGTTGGGGCGGGTGATATCTCGGAAAAAATTGTTTCTGAGATTCAGAAGCGCCCGGATTCTGCCTACAAAGTTTTGGGGATGGTGATGACTGGTGATCGTAAATCAGATCTTAAAATTTTGGGCGACATCGATAATATCTCTGTTATTTTAAAGAAATTCAAAGTTGACGAGGTTGTTCTTACCGATTCGCTGGTTTCACGGAATAAAATATTGGATTTAATCCACGCTTGCGAAGATAACAAAATTTATTTTAAATATGTCCCAGACATTTTTGGGATGATGACTTCAAGCTTCAAAGCGGGGTTGATCGGCTCGACTCCGGTAATGGAATACGAACGCATTCCCTTGGATGGCTGGGGCAGAATAACAAAAAGAATCGCTGATATGTTATTGGCGGCTATTTTGCTTCTCATTTTGTCTCCCTTAATGCTTATAATCGCAGTTTTAGTTAAGCTAACATCAAAAGGTCCGGTTTTTTATTGGCATGAAAGAATCGGCCGAGACGAGAAAAAGTTTAAATTTTTTAAATTTCGGTCGATGTATCTCGATAAATGCGATTTTGAAGGCGGCGAAAAATGGACAACAAAGGAGGACGAAAAAACCCGGATCACTCCAATTGGTCTTTTTATCAGAAAAACAAATCTCGATGAATTGCCTCAGATATGGAATATCTTAAAAGGGGATATGAGTTTTGTCGGGCCAAGGCCGGAGCAACCCAAGTTGGTAGAAAAATTTGAAAAACAAATTCCCGAATATTTTCGTCGGCATAAAGTTAAATCGGGATTGACGGGTTGGGCCCAAGTAAACGGTCTTAAGGGTGATACATCGGTTAAGGAAAGGGTTCAATATGATCTTTATTACATCGAGAATTGGTCTCTTTGGTTTGACTTTAAAATATTATTAAAAACGATCGGACTCATTATATATGAAGCTTTCCGTGGAAAATATGAATATCGCTCTCGTTCATGATTGGATCACAAATGTAGCAGGAGGCGAAAAAGTTGTTTTGGCCTTACATGAAATTTTTCCAGACGCTCCGGTTTACACTTCTGTTTATGATCCCAAAAAAGCGAAAGCCTTTGCCGGATTGGATGTCAGGCCGTCTTTTTTGCAAAAATTCTCTTTTCTTAAGAGCAAAAGAGAATTTTTAGCGCCGTTTACTCCGCTTGCCTTTGAGCAACATGATTTTTCAAAGTATGATTTAGTCATATCAAGCTCTTCTATGGCCGCCAAAGGTATCATAACAAAACCGGAAACCGTTCATATTTGTTATTGCCATACGCCGGCTCGCTATTTATGGGAGCCAAAGGTTGATCCTCGGGCAAGCAAAGGATGGTTATCAGGACTACGAAACAAAACCGCCCATGAACTGCGAATTTGGGATCGTTTGGCAGCAGACAGAGTAGATTATTTTATCGCCAATTCCCATTACATTGCCAAAAGAATTAAAAAGTATTACCGAAAAGATGCGACGGTAATATATCCCCCCGTCGATATAAGCCAGTTTAATATTGATGAAAATATTAAACGAGAGAATCATTTTCTTTTTGTCAGCCGTCTGGTTGATTACAAAAAGTGTGATATCGTCATACAAGCATTCAACAAGCTCGGATTAAAGTTAAAAATCGTCGGATATGGACCCGATGAAGAAAAACTTAAAAAAATAGCGTCTAAAAACATTGAGTTTTTAGGGCCGAAATTTGGCGGCGATTTAGCTCTTGAATATCAAAAAGCGAAAGCATTGCTCTTTGCGGCCGAGGAGGATTTCGGCATTGTCCCAATTGAATCGATGGCCTGCGGTTGTCCGGTCATAGCTTATGGGGGAGGCGGAGTTGCCGAGTCCATAATTAATAAAAAAACCGGCCTCTTTTTTCCCGAACAAACGCCGGAGTCAATCATTGATGCCGTGAAATCATTTAACCAATATGATTTTGATCCTTCCAGTATTCGCAATCAAGCTCTCAATTATTCCAAAGAAATATTTAAGCAAAAGATAAATTCTCTGTTGGAAAAAGTAATCCGGTTAAATAAATAATTGGTTTATTAGCAATTGTTTTAAGATCTCGATATAATATAATAAAATTGTTAACCGGAAGGAATTATATGAAGAAATTGCTTTATTTGTTTTTTTTCATTGCTTTCAGCTTTTTTTTGATACCGTCAGTGATTTTGGCTGCCGATTTTAGGGCCTCGGAAAATGGCAATGTGGCGGTAGAAAAAAATCAACAAGCCAAAAATCTTTATATTGCCGGAAAGACCGTTTCGATAGACGGCACTGTTGCCGGGGATCTCGTCGCAGCGGGTTCGAATGTTAGTATTAACGGCAGTGTCGAAAACTCATCCAATGTTGCCGGTTCTACGGTTATAATAGACGGTATTGTTGGCGGAAGTGCTCGCTTGGTCGGCAGCTCAATAACGATTGACGGCACTGTAAAACAAGATTTGTTTGCGGCTGGTTCGGATATAACAATCTCCAAAGATGCTCTGATTCAGGGAGATTTGATCGCTGCCGGTTCGACTACCTCAATACAAGGAATCATCGACGGAGATGCTAAATTAACCGGAGACACCGTAATTATCTCGGGAAATATCAAGGGCAATGTTTCGGTAAAAGGCGTTAACAAACTAACGGTTAAAGACGGCGCTGTTATTGAGGGAAATTTGTCATACAGTTCCCCAAACACGGCAGATATCCAATCCGGCGCCTCAATCAAAGGCAAGGTTGATTATACGGAGAGCTCCGGGTTTAGCGGAAGACATCTAAATCGCAATATCTCCTCGGCTTCATTTCTGCTCCAGATCGCCGGACTCTTTGTCTTTCTCTTGGTGTTAATCTATCTTTTACCGAAATTCAGCCGTCTTTTTGTCGAAAATTCGTATAAATCATTCGGGCAAAATCTTGGTTGGGGCTTCCTTCTCTTGATCGTTGTGCCAATCGCATTTATTATCTTGCTGACGCTCGTTGCAACGGCGGGTATCGCTTTTTCTCTTTTCTTGCTTTATGCCCTCTACTTGATTCTTGCCTATGTCTTTGGCGGCCTTCTTTTGGGATCCGGCCTTCTGCGCCTATTTAGGAAAGATGATGCTTATACAGTTGATTGGCTAACCGCACTTTTAGGCGCCGTAGTTTTTGCGGTGCTGGGCCGAGTACCTGTCGTCGGCGGGCTTGTTGTTTTTGTTTTCTTTCTTGTCGGTTTGGGCACTTTTTTCCAATTTTCGGTTGATTTTGTCAAATCAAATCATAAATAACTCTCCCAAATTGCATAAACCGCCCCTCAAAATCAGGGCGGTTTATGCGTTTAGAGAGCGAAATTTGACTTGCTATTTAGCTTTAGAAAATGATAAAATAGATTTATCACGGCCGCTACCTCCAGAGCGACAAGGTTTATTATGACAAAAAGGAGCATTATGGTTGATACTAAGAAAAAACAGGATACAAAAGACACATATGACGCCTCGAAAATTACCGTTTTGGAAGGCTTGGCCCCCGTTAGAAAGCGCCCCGGGATGTATATCGGCGGTACCGGTTCCGACGGCCTTCATCATCTTGTCTGGGAAATTCTTGATAACTCAATCGATGAGGCGATGGCAGGATTTTGTACTAAAATCATCGTCACGCTTCAAAAAGACGGTTCTGTTTCTGTTTTTGACAATGGCCGGGGAATTCCGGTCGATGTTGTCAAAGCTACCGGCAAATCGGCGCTGGAAACGGTTTTAACGGTCTTGCACGCCGGCGGAAAATTTGGAGATAGCGGATACAAAATGTCGGCTGGACTCCACGGTGTCGGCGCTTCTGTCGTAAACGCTCTTTCCGTCTGGGTAAAAGCGGAAGTCAGAAAAGATGGGAAGCGTCACTTTATGGAATTTCATCAAGGCGTGGCTGCTGAGCCCTTAAAAGTTATTGGTGAAGCAAAGGACACCGGTACAACCATAACATTTTTACCGGATCCGGAGATTTTTACGGCTACAACTGAATTTTCTTTTCAAACCATTTTAAATCGCTGTCGACAACAAGCATATCTTACAAAAGGTGTAATGATTACAATTGTTGACGAAAGGGATGAAAAAACAGCTCTGGCCAAAATTGAAGAAAAGAAAGAGGAAAAAGAAGACGAAGCTGAGGAGACTGAAGTTAGAACCGGCCGCGCCGGCGGTGATGAGGATGAAGATGTCCTTGATAGCACCGGACCGCAAAAATACTCTTTTTATTTTGAGGGCGGAATTGCCTCTTATGTTCGCCATCTAAATAAAAATCGTGAATCATATAATGAACCGCCCATGTATGTTGAAAAGACCGTCAACGACATACTGGTTGAAATATCCATGGCCTATACGGATGATTTCAAGGAACATATTTATACCTTTGCCAACAATGTGAATACTCCGGAAGGCGGAACTCATTTGACCGGTTTTAAAACCGCACTGACAAGGGCCCTAAACGATTTTGCCAAAAAGAATAATCTAACCAAAGATTCTTTGACCGGTGAAGATGTCCGCGAAGGCTTGACTGCCGTTTTGTCGGTTAAACTTAAAGATCCTCAATTTGAAGGGCAGACAAAGGCCAAACTAGGCAATACGGAAGTTCGGACAATTGTAGAAACTGTGACTGCCGAAGCCTTAGTTTCCTATCTTGACGAACATCCGAGCGAAGCCAAAAAAGTTATTGACAAATGTTCGCTTTCGGCCAAAGCAAGATTGGCCGCTAGAGCAGCCCGAGAAACAATTATTCGAAAAGGCGCTCTGGACGGTATGACATTGCCTGGAAAATTAGCCGATTGTTCATCAAAAGATCCTAAGCGTACCGAATTATATATAGTCGAGGGTGATTCTGCTGGCGGTTCGGCAAAACAGGGCCGAGATCGTAATTTTCAAGCAATTCTGCCTCTTCGAGGGAAAATATTAAATGTCGAGCGAGCTCGGCTTGATCGAATGCTCTCGTCGGATGAAATTAAGGCGCTTATAATTGCGATGGGTGTTGGCATTGGCGACGAAATAAATTATGCCAAGCTTCGGTATGACAGAGTCATAATAATGACTGATGCGGATGTTGACGGTGCCCATATTCGGACATTGCTTCTGACATTCTTCTTCCGAAATTTCCCCGAATTGATAAGCCATGGTCATATTTACATCGCCCAGCCTCCTTTATTTTCTGTGGCAAAGGGCAAAGATAAAAAGTGGGTTTATACCGAAGCTGAGAGAGATAAGGCCGTTTTGGAAATGTCTGGCAAAGACGGGGGCAAACCTACTATTCAGCGGTTTAAAGGTCTTGGCGAAATGAGCGCCGAACAGTTGTGGGAAACAACAATGAATCCGGAGAACCGTGTTTTGCTTCAGGTGACGGTTGACGACGCTGAGAAAGCCGACGAAGTCTTTACAATGCTTATGGGCGATCAAGTTCCTCCTCGTAAAAAGTTTATTCAAACGCGAGCAAAGACCGTTCAAAATCTGGATGCTTAACCTACTTTAAAACTAACGACTAAATACAAATTATGGCAGACGACAATAACAATTTAAATGAAAATATCGAAGAAACGGTTAATTCTGAAAATGAAACCGAGAAATCTTTGGAATCGCAAACCCAAGCAAAAGTGGTTAGAAACGATATGTCCGACAATTCCATTACCAGCGAAGTTTATTCGCCTGAAGTCGGCCATTTAAAACCAAGAGAATTGGTCAACGAAATGGAAACATCGTATCTCGACTATGCGATGAGTGTTATCGTTTCCAGAGCTTTGCCGGATGTCCGGGACGGTTTAAAACCGGTTCATCGCCGTGTTCTATATGGAATGTATGAAACGGGGTTAAGGCATAATGTTAAATACCGAAAATCAGCCAAGGTTGTCGGTGAAGTAATGGGTAATTACCACCCCCACGGCGATATGGCAATTTATGATACCTTGGTTCGAATGGCGCAGGATTTCTCGATGCGCTATCAAATGGTTGACGGACAAGGAAATTTTGGCTCGATGGACGGTGATTCGGCCGCAGCTATGCGATATACCGAATGCCGGTTGACTTCAATCGCCGAAGAGATGCTTTATGATATTGATAAAGATACCGTTAATTGGCAGGACAACTATGACGGCACAACGCAGGAGCCTATTGTTCTGCCCGCCAAAGTGCCGCAGCTTCTATTAAACGGTACAGTTGGCATCGCTGTTGGCATGGCTACGAATATTCCGCCCCACAATCTCAAAGAAATCTGCAACGGCGTTATTGAACTGATTGATAATCCGGAAGCCGATGTCAATGATCTAATGAAACATATTAAAGGTCCTGATTTCCCGACGGGTGGCAATATTTATAACAACGAAGATATTAAAACTGCTTATGCTTCCGGCAAAGGCAAGATTATGGTTCGGGCCAAGGCGGATATCGAAGAAGTCAAACGCGGTTTCCGCATTGTTGTCACGGAAATTCCCTACCAAGTCAACAAAGCCTCATTGATTGAGAAGATTGCCGATCTGGTAAAAGAAAAAAGATTGGACGGAATTTCTGATATTCGAGACGAATCAAGCCGAAACGGAGTTCGGATCGTTATTGAATTAAAGAGTAATTCCTACCCTAAAAAAGTCCTAAACCGTCTTTTCGAATTAACGCCGATGCAAACAGCATTTCATGTTAATATGCTGGCTTTGACTCCCGATCTTGAACCGATGGTTATGACCTTAAAGGATATTCTTTCCTATTATATCGAGCATCGGAAAGAAGTTATTGAACGGCGTACTCGCTATGATCTCAAAAAAGCAGAAGACAGGGCTCATATTTTAGAGGGCTTAAAGATCGCCTTGGATCATATCGACGAGGTTATTAATACGATTCGCAGTTCTGCCAACCGAGAAGACGCCAAGAAGAATTTAATGGCCAAATTTGAATTATCTGACCGCCAGGCCGATGCAATCTTGGAGATGAAACTTTCGGCTCTTGCCGCCCTGGAAAGAAAAAGGATTGAAGATGAATACAACGCTTTGTTGGAAACAATTGCTTACCTTAAAGATATCTTAGACCATCCGGAGAAAATTCTCGGCTTGATCAAAGACGATCTCAAATACTTGGTTGAAAAATATGGAGACGATCGGCGTACCGCAGTTATTCCGCATGCTCTCGGAGACTTTAGCGCCGAAGATCTAATTCCGGACGAACAGGTAATTGTTTCTCTGTCGAGGGGCAACTATATTAAACGGCAAGAAATAGACACCTATCACAAACAGATCCGCGGCGGCGTTGGAGTGGTCGGTATGACGACAAAGGAAGAAGACATCGTCGACTTTTTATCCTGCGCCCGCACGCATGACGATATTTATTTCTTTACCAATCGCGGACGTGTATTTAAGAGCAAAGTTTATGAATTGCCAGCCACGTCAAGACAATCCAAAGGCACGCCGGTGATTAATATTATTCAGATAGCTTCGGATGAAAAGGTCACTTCTATTCTAACGGTGCCCAAAGGTGGAAATGGCCATAAATTCTTTGTTATGGGAACAGTTTTGGGTCAGATCAAGAAAACTGAAATCGAAAAATATGACAACATTCGCAAAACTGGCATTATTGCGATGGGACTTAAAAATAACGATGAGCTGAAATGGGTTAAAACCTCAGAGGGCTCAGACATAATTGTCGAAGTCTCTGAAAAGGGACAGGCGATTTGCTATGTCGAGACTGATGTCCGGCCGATGGGGCGAAGCGCGTCCGGCGTCACGGGAATGAAATTAAGATCTAGCGACAAAGTAATGTCAATGGATGTTGTCGCGTCCTCATATTGGCCGTCTGAATCAGGAAAGAAAAGTATTACGGAACCAGATATGCTAGTCGTTTTGGAAAACGGTTTTGGCAAGAGAACAATGATCAGACATTTCCATATTCAAAAACGCGGCGGTATGGGCATCCGAGCGGCAAATTGTACCCCCAAAACGGGTAATGTTATTGGAATGCATATAGTTTATTCCGATAAAGGCGATGTGGTTTTGGCTTCTCGCAAAGGTCAGTTTATTAGGATGGAGCTGAAAAACATTAAACGGCTTGGCAGGGATACCCAAGGCGTCACATTGATGAGATTAAGAGAGGGCGATAAAGTGGCCTCGGTGGCCCTAATTCTTCCCGACGAAGAAAATGGCGCTAATCAGCAAGAAAGCCTAAATTTACCTCCGACAAATTTATCTGATGCAAATCAAATTAAGGAAAAGAAAGAGAAGCAAAATCCGGCGGTCGAAAAACAAACTCAAAAGGCCAAGTCTTCTGGTGCTACCGCAGAGGTTGTTAAAGCCGATCCTCTAAGCGTTCACACTTATAAACAAGAAATTAACGGTTCGAATCAGGTCAATTCATTTCCGGGCAAAGCCGGTATAAATGTGAAATTTTATGATAAAAATGTCGTAATTCAGAAGAAAGAGGATTTATCAAAAGCAGAGCCCAAGAAGGCATCTTCTAATGATGATTTGAATTACTGGGGTGGTAAAAAAATCTAAATCCTTTTATCATTTCAGCTTTTATGGTATTATAATATTTCATACAAAATCATATGTCTGAACAATCCAAAAAAACTATAGCCATTCCGCAGGTCATAACGGTAAAAAATTTTGCCGATAAGGCCGGTTTGGCTGTTACGATCGTAATATCGGATTTGATCAAAAATGGCGTTTTGGCTTCGATAAATGAAACTATCGATTTTGAAACTGCTCAGATTATCGGTGACGACTTAGGGCTGGAGGTAGTACCGGAAGAAGAAGTTAAAAAATCTTTTGCCGAAGAAAAGAAAGAGAAAGTGATATCTAAAAACCTCAAGGAAAGACCGCCCGTTGTGACGATTATGGGTCATGTCGATCATGGCAAAACTACCTTGCTTGATAAAATCCGGCGGGAAAAAGTTGCCGAGACGGAATCTGGCGGTATAACGCAGCATATTTCCGCTTATCAGGCGGTTTTGGCCGGCTCAAAGAAAAAAGAATTTAACGGCAAGATAATTACTTTTATTGATACACCCGGCCACGCCGCATTTTCTGCGATGCGGGAACATGGCGCCGCTATTACTGACATTGTAGTTTTGATTGTAGCGGCCAACGATGGCGTAATGCCTCAGACGCTTGAAGTTATTAAAGACGCCGAAGCTCAAAAAGTTCCGGTGATTGTCGCTATTAATAAAGTCGATTTGCCTGACGCTGATGTTATGAAAGTCAAACAACAATTATCTGATCATGGTTTAATTCCCGAAGATTGGGGTGGCAAAACTATCACCGTTCCAGTTTCCGCAAAGACCGGACAGGGAATCGACGATTTGTTAGAGATGATTCTCTTGCAGGCGGAAGTAATGGATTTAAAAGCTGATCCGGAAGAAAAGGCCGTTGGAATCGTGATCGAATCTCAAATGCAAAAAGGCGTCGGACCTATGGCTGTTGTTTTGGTTGAGAACGGCACCCTGAATCGATCCGAACCAATAGCAATCGGTTCTTCTTATGGCAAAGTCAGAATTTTGGAAGATTTTACCGGAAAATCAATAGAAAAAGCAAGTCCGAGCACTCCGGTTCGAATTGCCGGGTTAAAATCTTTGCCCGATTTTGGCGCAAGAATGCTTGCCTTTGCTACAGAAAAAGAAGCTCGAGAAAATGCGCTTTTAACTAAAAAGGCCGGTCCCTCCGTTAAAATTGCAACCGCTAAAAAAATTGGCGGAGACGAAGAAGAAAAGATTCAGAAAATGGAATTAAATGTGATTATCAAAGCTGATGTGGCCGGTTCACTGGAAGCAATTAGAAAGTCTTTGCAGGAAATTGATGCTTCCGAATACGGAATTAAAATCATTTCCGAAGGAGTCGGGGCGGTATCTGATTCGGATATAACGCTAGCTATGGCAACGAAGGCCGAAGTTCTCGGTTTCCGTGTCAACGCTTTCGGAGCGGCCAAAAGAATGGCCGAAAAAGAAAATATCACAGTTAGGATATTTCAGGTAATCTATGAATTGATTGATTTTGCCAAAGAGGAATTGGCTGCAATTTTACCTCCTGAAATTATTGAGGAAGAACTCGGCAAGGGCAAGGTTTTGCAGATTTTTCGGGACGACAGAAAAGGTTTTGTGGCGGGAGGAATTATTGAAAGCGGTCGTTTGACGATCGGAGATGAAATAAAATTCTCACAAAAAGGCTCTCCGGCTGAAAAATATAGGGCGGAGATCTTAACTTTGCGAAGAGAAAAATCTGAGGTTAAAGAATGCGAATCCGGAAACGAATGCGGCTTTGGCCTGCCTGTCGGCGCCAATGTTGCCGTCGGTGATACTTTTGTCGCTTTTAAAACCGTCAAAAAGAAAAGGGAAATTAAATAATAAAAGCAACTCTTTTGCTCGGGATAGCTAATAACCGTTACCCTTATTTTGTTTTTAAAAAGATTGTTGTATAATAAATTTAACAGTAATTTTGGAGTTTTGTGGAGACGGTAATAGGAGGAAAGGTTTTGGGCGTGTCGGAAAAAGCATATTATTTTTTTGACAGCCTCAAAAATGTCCAGGGTCCGATGCTGATCCTAGACATCTTAATCGTTGCCGTTTTCTTTTACTGGATCTATCTTTTTTTGAGAGAAACAAGAGCGATGCGCATTTTGTACGGTCTTTTTGTTCTCCTGATTCTGGTTGCAATCGGTCATCTTTTTGATCTGATACTTTTGAACTGGATATTAAAATATTTTATGACGATGTTGGTTGTTGCTATTCCGGTTGTCTTTCAGCCAGAACTTAGAACGGCGCTGGAGAAACTCGGCCGCGCTCGTTTTTTGAGCGACTTGTCCTTTTCAAAAGAGCGATCTCTAAAGGTGATTGATGCCATTGTTCAGACGGCAACAGTTTTATCAAAAAATAAAATCGGAGGGCTGATTGTAGTTCAGCGCCAAACCGGATTGCGCGAATATATCGAAAACGGGACCGAAATAGACGCGGCTGTGTCACAAGATTTATTGTTATCAATTTTCTTTCCAAAATCGCCGCTCCATGATGGCGCGGTTATAGTAGTCGGAGATAAAATAGTTTCGGCGCGATCAATTTTACCGGTTTCCGCAACCCTGATCGGTTCAAATATAGGCACTCGCCATAGAGCGGGTGTCGGCATTACCGAAAATTCAGATGCGCTGTCCGTCGTTGTTTCTGAGGAGACCGGCACAATTTCCTTGGCTGTTGGCGGAAGATTGGAACGAAAAATCGCCGAGGATCGGCTTCGAAACCGTTTGATTGGTTTGCTAAGGCAAAATAAAGGCTAAAGATGTTTTTAAAATATTTAAAACAATTTATCGTTAAGAATTGGCCGATAAAGGCGATGTGTTTGGTGGCGGCCGGTGTGTTGTGGATTTATGTTGCTTCGAGCCAAAATACAGTTGCTAAATTTCCCGGTTCGTTAAGAATAAGACCTGTAAATGTTCCATCCAATCTGGTTGCAATTTATGATACCAAAACGGTTGAGATTAAGGTGATGGCTGAACCGACGGTTTGGCAAAAACTTTCAGCTGATGCATTTTTGGCAACCATCGATCTATCGGGAATGTCTGTTGGCACTCATGAAGTTTCCGTCAATGTCAGCACCTCAATTTCCGGTGTCCAGATTATTCAAAAAACTCCCGAAAGAATACTCGTGACGCTTGAGCCGGTTATTTCCAAGGATGTCAGCGTCGGGAAACGAATTGAAGGAAATGCAGCCGACGGAATGGTACCGGGGAGTATTGCTTTTTCTCCCGACAAAGTCCGCATCAAAGGGGCTCAGAGTGTAATTGACAATATCAACGAGGCGGTAGCCACGATTGTTTTAAACGGCGAAAGCGAAGACTTTAAGCGCAATATATCATTGGCCGTTTATGACGATAAAAATCAAGAGATTTCAGATGTAGAGATTTGGCCAAGTGAAGTTGAAGCTCAAGTCTCAATTGTTAAGGGGTCTAATGTAAAAACGGTCGGGGTAAAAGTAAAGGTCTCGGGCACAGTTGCAGAAAATTACTACATCTCGGACATTTCTTCTTCGCCCGGGGCAGTTGATATCAGCGGTTTACAGACAACGGTTCAGGAGACAAAATTTATTGAAACATATCCGGTTGATGTTTCGGGGCAAAACGGGAGCATCCAAAGAGATATTCTTTTAAATGTGCCGGATGGCGTTAACCTAATGGGCAATGACGCAGGAAAAGTCAGCGTTACCATTTCGATATCGCCGTTTACGCTGTCAAAAAAGTTTACCGTGAATAATTTTAAAATAGAAAATTCCGGGAGCTCACAAGTAAACCTTTCTTCGGCTGGTATTGATCTAACATGCGAAGGTTTGCCAAGCATAATCGGTACCGTCGTCCCTTCCGACTTTGCCGTTAAAGTAGATTTAAACAAAAAACAATCAGATGGGAACGGCAATACATACATCTATTTGACTTCCGACGACATAATTGCGCCAGGCGGAATATCCATTAAAGCTATTGAACCGGAGTATCTCCAAATAACTGTAAAATAATACCGGCAACTCCTCTTTGACTTGACAATAATTCTGATAGTGATAAACTACTAAACTGTACCGTGAAAAGCGGTGCAAAAAAACTATGGCATTATTGCTAGATGTTGAACCTCCCTCGTCACGAGAAGAGGACAACAATAAACAACAAAATTTAAATATAAATCAAACCACAAAAGTCTCTAGACTCAGGCAGCTTCTGAACACTCTGAATTTATATAAAAGGCTTTCTTTTTTATACCCTAAATGGTTTGCGAATTTGCAGTCGGCTTTTTCTAAAACCGGCATAAATGCTTTGAATTCGCTCCTCAAATCTTTCTATTCCGGTATTATTGGCAATCGTTATTTGCCACATTTCACTATTAGCATCTTATTTTTGGCGGTTGTTTTTGCCAATGTTAACGATAAGGCTAAGGCCTATTTTTTAACTAGAGATTATAATAATCTAGATCCCGATATCGAACTCTCAATTACTGATGATATTGATCCATATACGCCTTTGGTTGATGGCGACGCCGGTCATGTTGAAAAAGCAAATCTGGCTTCAGCTTATTCTGACGGATTTGCAGTTAATACTGCTCCGGTTGCAACAAAAATTACTGCCAGAGTGGAACCTTTGCCGGATAATTCAAAAGAATCAGTCTATTATCTGGTGAGAACGGGAGACACTTTAACCGGCCTCGGGTGGAAATTTGATGTAAAACTAGCCACGCTTCGTTATGTTAACGATATCTATGAAGAGGATTTAATAAAACCAGGACAGCGCTTAAAAATTCCTTCTAAGGGTTATGAGGTGTCATCGGGCACTATTACCGCTTGGGAAAATGAACATGATCAAAAACTGGCGCAAAGTCGAAATACCGTCACGAGATCATACACAACAAGAACAACCACTTATCATCGGCCGGGGACGATCCAGAATGCGTATCCGTTTGGCTGGTGTACTTATTATGTTGCAACAAGACGGGCAATTCCGGCTCATTGGGGCAATGCCGGCCAGTGGTTATATTCTGCACAACGAGACGGTTATGCAACCGGTTCGGGCCCTTCCGTTGGCGCCGTAGTTGTCACGAACGAATCTTGGTATGGGCATGTCGCTTATGTGGAATCGGTGAATGGGAATGAAATTACTGTTTCAGAGATGAACGCGCCAATCTGGGGTGTCGTGACGCATCGGACTCTAAACGCCTACGACGGCCGAATTAAGGGATATATTTACTAATCGCTTATTTGTCTATTCTGCAATTTCTGATTTTACCTGTTCAGTTTTCGGCACCTAATTTTCCTCTGTAGCCAAAAACTTTATTTTGTGGTATTGTAGCCAAAGTCTAAAATATAATATTTAGCATTCAACACCATTTCAAATCAACTGATATGTTTACTGACGAAGCGGAAATTTATACAAAAGCGGGCAACGGCGGCAACGGCGCCGTTTCTTTTCGTCATGAAAAATACATCGAGAAGGGCGGACCCGACGGCGGCGACGGCGGTCGCGGCGGAAATGTTTATATCGAAGCGGAAGCCAGATTGCATGATCTTTCACTTTTTAATCGGCGAAAAAGATTTTTGGCCGAAAACGGTGAAAACGGCGGCGGCAAGAAAATGTCGGGGAAAAATGGCGAAGATTTGATACTGAAAGTTCCTATCGGCACCGTTGTTATGGAAAAAGGCAAGCCGCTTTTTGAACTGGTTAATGATAGCGATAAAAAAATGCTCCTAAAAGGTGGCAACGGGGGATGGGGGAATCAGCATTTCGCGACTTCAATTAAACGGGCTCCGAGATGGGCCAAAGAAGGTCTGCGGGGGGAATCTAAAAAAATCTCTTTAGTTTTTAAAACCATTGCCGATGTCGGGCTTATCGGTTTGCCAAATGCCGGCAAATCCACTTTGCTTTCGGTTTTAACCAGCGCAAAACCAAAGATCGCTGATTATCCTTTTACGACTCTTGAACCCAATCTTGGAACCTACTCTGACAAAGAATCAAGAATTATCATTGCCGATATTCCGGGATTAATTGAAGGGGCATCTACCGGTAAAGGCTTGGGCGACCGTTTTTTGCGTCATATCGAGAGAACCAAATTGATTGTGCATCTGATCAGCGCCGATTCCGACACAGTGCTTGATGATTATAATTCGATCAGGAATGAATTGAAATTGTTCTCAAAAAAACTGATACAAAAGAAAGAGATTGTCGTGCTTTCAAAGATTGATGCGGTTGACGAAGGAAAATTGCAAAAAGACATAACTCTCTTAAAGAAAAAGAAAATCACTCCTTTGCCTATCTCTGCTGCTACTAGAGAAGGCGTGTCCAGATTAATAGGGGAAATAAAGCGAATTTTGGCCGCAAAATAACTCTATGTTGTGAAAAAGTCCAGTTGACAAGGCGAAATTGCTTTAATATACTTAAAAAAGATTATGAACTTATTATCCCGAACTTGCGAGTTGACAAGTAAATTCTTGTGTGCTATTATTCATCTTAATAGATAATTTTAGAGTGGAACAAGAAGTTGGGAATTCAAAGTGCTCTAAATAACGAAGTGAGATAAACCACCCCCCATAAATATACGGGGCGGTTTTTTGTGGTTATTTTTTATAAATATTTTATATAACAAGCCAAGGAGTTAAATGTCCGCAAAAAGCAATGTTATCTCTAGAATTTTACCTAGAGAAGAGGCAGTTTTTGAAAAAATGCCCAATCTTATCGAGGTTCAGACAAAATCATACGATTGGTTTTTTAAAGAGGGTTTAAGGGAACTCCTTGACGAAATTTCTCCGGTGGAAGATTTTACCGGCGAGCTCTATTCACTCAGTTTTGGGGACTATTATCTCGATAAACCGAGAGTCGATGAAAAACTGGCTCGAGAAAAAAATCTCACATATAAAGCTCCGCTTCGAGTCAAAGTTTCTCTTTTAAATAAGGAAACGAAAGAGATAAAAGAAGGCGAAGTTTTTTTGGGTGATTTTCCTCTTATGACTGAGCACGGCACCTTCATTATCAACGGAGTCGAGCGATGTGTTGTTTCTCAGATAGTTCGTTCCTACGGTGTTCTTTTTACCGCTGAAAAAGTTAACGGCGAAAACTATTTCGGCGCCAAAGTTATTCCAAATCGAGGCGCTTGGCTGGAATTAGAAAGCAACTCCAAAGGTGTTATTTCAATCAAAGTTGATCGAAAACGCCGCATTCCCATTACGACCTTTCTGCGAGCATTAGGAATTTCTACGGACGAAGAGATTAAATCTCTGTTTGCCGATGTCGATGACAATGAGAATTTGAAATACATTGAAAACACTCTTGAAAAAGATCCGGCTAAAAATTACGAGGAAGGTTTGGTAGAGACATACAAAAGAATCCGTCCTGGCGATTTGGCTACTCCGGAATCGGCTAAATCATTTATCGAGATGATGCTTTTTAATCCCAAAAGATACGACATCGGTCGCGTCGGACGCTACAAGCTAAATCAGCGGCTTGGCGTCGATGTAAAAAATACTCCGGAAAACAGAATTTTCCGCAAAGAAGACATGATCGAAATAATTAAAGAAATTATTCGATTAAATAACACTCCTAACTCTCGACCGGATGATACTGATGCTCTTAAAAATCGACGAATCAAAGCCGTTGGCGAATCAGTTCAGGGACGAGTTCGTGTCGGTTTGCTTCGGGTTGAAAGAATTATTAAAGACAGAATGTCCGTTTTGGAGCCGACAGACATAACTCCGCAGGCATTGGTCAACTCAAGACCAATCGTGGCAGCTTTGCAAGAATTTTTCTCATCTTCTCAGCTTTCACAGTTTATGAACCAAACAAATCCGCTCTCCGAACTTGAACACAAGAGAACCTTGTCTGCAACGGGCCCCGGCGGTCTTTCCCGTGAAAGAGCCGGCTTTGAGGTTCGTGATGTTCACGAATCCCATTACGGCCGAATTTGTCCGATTGAATCTCCGGAAGGTCCGAATATCGGTTTAGTGAGTTATATGGCAACATATGCCACTGTCAATGATTACGGTTTTATGGAAACGCCTTATCGAAAGGTTCAGATCGAAAACGGCAAAGCAAAAGTGATGGAAGATGTTGTTTATCTTGATGCCGGTACCGAAGAAAAGGCAATTATTGCGCCAGCTTCGGTTGAAGTCGATGAAAAAGGCTATATAAAAGGTGATCGTGTTATTGTTCGGCGCTTCGGACATCCTGACATGGCTCCCGCTTTGGAAGTTCAATATATGGATGTTTCACCTCGTCAAATCGTTTCGATAGCCACTTCCTTGATTCCGTTTGTTGAACATGACGATGGCGCGCGCGCAATGATGGGCTCAAATATGCAACGCCAAGCAGTACCTTTGATTAAACCTGATTCACCGATTGTCGGAACAGGCATGGAAAAAGCTGCGGCAAAATATTCCGGCCAGATTATCATTGCCAAAGAAGGCGGTTTGATTACCCATGTATCCGCCAGATTAATACGGGTTAAAACTGACAAAGGCGAGGAACACGAATATAATCTTGAAAAGTTTGCCCGATCAAACCAAGGGACCTTGATCAACCAGCGTCCGATTGTAAAAGTCGGGGAAAAGATCAAAGCCGGCGATGTTATTGCCGACTCTTCCGCTACTGATTCCGGAGAAATAGCACTCGGTCAAAACCTGATGGTTGCCTTTATGTCATGGGGCGGATCGAACTTTGAGGACGCCGTTATTATTTCCGATCGATTAGTCAAGGATCATGTTCTTTCTTCAGTCCATATAGAACAATATTCGATAGAGGTCCGCGACACGAAATTGGGGCCGGAACTTTTAACCCGAGACATCCCCAACGTTTCCGAAGAGGCTCTTTCCAATCTTGACGAGATGGGTATTATCCGAATTGGCGCCGAAGTAAAATCGGGCGACATTTTAGTCGGTAAGATCTCGCCTAAAGGTGAAACCGAATTATCATCGGAAGAAAAACTCTTGCGGGCTATTTTTGGCGAAAAAGCCAAAGATGTTCGTGATTCGTCTTTGAGATTGCCTCACGGCGAATATGGCAAGGTTGTTTCCGTTAAGATTTTCTCCAAGGAAAATGGCGATGAATTGCCGACTGGAGTTTATCAAATGGTGGAAGTTTCCGTTGCTCAGCTTCGCAAAATCTCCGTTGGTGATAAATTAGCGGGACGGCACGGTAATAAAGGTGTTATTTCGGTTGTTCTGCCAGAAGAAGATATGCCTTTTATGCCTGACGGACGACCAATTGATGTTATTTTAAATCCGCTGGGTGTTATTTCCCGTATGAATATCGGCCAAATCTTGGAAACACATTTGGGCCTTGCGGCACAGGCTGGCGGATACAAGATTGCGACGCCGGTGTTTGAAGGTATTCAAATCGAAGAAATAAGAAGCCGGCTCAAAGAACAAGGAATGCCGGAAGACGGTAAAATTCAGCTTTTTGACGGTAAAACCGGTGAGAAATTTGCGCGAAAATCAACCGTTGGCATAATGTATATCTTAAAACTTCACCATTTGGTTGATGATAAGATGCATGCCCGAAGCGTCGGACCTTACTCAATGATTACTCAACAGCCGTTGGGCGGCAAAGCTCAGTTTGGCGGACAGCGATTTGGAGAAATGGAAGTCTGGGCGCTTGAGGCTTACGGCGCGGCTCACACTCTTCAGGAGATGCTAACCATTAAGTCGGACGATATTGTCGGCAGAAGCAGAATCTACGAATCGATTATTAAGGGAGAAAAGATACAGAAACCGATTATTCCGGAAGCTTTCAATGTTATGGTTAAAGAGCTTCAAAGCTTGTGTCTTGATGTCGACCTTATTTCAACAAAAGAAGAAGCAGTTGACGCCGAGAACAAACCGGTTGAAAAACCTGCCGAATCTTTAACTGTAAAGAAAGATGTGCTTATCGAGGAGAATGAGGATTCCGATGAAGAACTTGATGAGAAATTAACAGAGATTGCAGCCGAGCAAACAGATGAGGACGAAGACATTGTTGCTGAAGAAGATGAGCAGATGGCATAAAAGGAATAATAAGGACTATATCAAAAGGAGATAAATATTATGGCAAATTTAGAAGCAAAAGATCAGATAGCGGTGTCTGATTTCGAAGCAATCAGACTCTCGGTTGCTTCGCCTGAAGACATTCATACCTGGTCTCATGGCGAGGTCTTGAAGCCGGAAACAATTAATTATAGAACACAGAAGCCTGAACGAGACGGACTCTTTTGCGAACGGATATTCGGACCGACAAAAGACTGGGAATGTTATTGCGGAAAGTATAAAAAAATTCGCTATAAAGGCGTAATCTGCGATAAATGCGGCGTTGAAGTGACAAGATCGGCCGTTCGCCGTGTCCGAATGGGACATATCGATTTGGCTGTGCCGATTGCGCATATTTGGTATGTCAAAGGAGCCTCGAGCATTGGCTCGGCTATATTAAATATGACCGGCGGCGACATTGAAAAAGTCGTCTATTTTGCAAGCTATGTCATCCTTGATGTTAATGAAGATCTCAAAAAAACTAGCCTTGAGAGCCTTGAAAAAGAATATAAAGAGTATTTGGAATCTCTAAAAGGAGAAGAGGAACAGGAAGCTTCCAAAGAAGAGATTGATCAAGTTTATAAAGACACCAAGTCTGAACTTGGATCTTTGGAAGTCGGAAAGATTATTTCCGAACAGACTTATCGCGACCTAAATCTTAAATATGGTCAGATTGTTCGCGTCGGTATTGGAGCCGAAGCAATTCTTGAACTCTTAAAAAATATTGACCTGGATCAAGAAATCGTTAAGGCCAAAGAGGCTACTCAACGCCAAACCGGTTTAACGAGAGTTAAAATTTTAAAACGCTTAAGAATACTACAGAGTATGAAGAGCGCCGGAATCAATCCGGCCTGGCTGGTTCTTGCTGCATTACCGGTTATCCCGCCTGATCTTCGTCCGATGGTTCAGCTCGACGGAGGAAGATTCGCGGCTTCTGATTTGAACGATCTTTATCGCCGCGTTATTAATCGGAACAACCGTTTAAAAAGACTTTTGTCTCAGGGCGCGCCGGAGGTTATCTGCCGAAATGAAAAAAGAATGCTTCAGGAAGCTGTCGATGCTTTGATCGATAATTCGGCCCGAAAAGACAAAGTGGCCGCTTCAACCGGTGGAAAAAGAAAACTTCGATCATTATCTGATATGCTTCGGGGCAAACAGGGCCGTTTCCGACAAAATCTTTTGGGCAAGCGTGTTGACTACTCCGGCCGTTCCGTTATCGTCGTCGGACCGAAACTTAAACTTTATCAATGCGGATTACCTAAGGTTATGGCATTGGAACTTTTCAAGCCGTTTGTTATCGGCAGACTTATTTCAGACGGTTATGTTCATAATGTTAAAAACGCCACTCGATTAATCGAAAAGGGCGAGTCGTTTGTCTGGGATATTTTGGAAGATGTGATTAAAGACAAATATGTTTTGCTTAACCGCGCTCCTACTTTGCACAGACTTGGTATTCAGGCGTTTCAACCGATTTTGATTGAGGGTAAAGCTATCCAAATCCATCCTCTTGTTTGTTCCGCGTTTAATGCAGACTTTGATGGAGACCAGATGGCTGTTCACTTGCCTTTGTCCGACAAAGCGCAGGAAGAAGCTAAAAACATAATGTTGGCTTCAAGAAACTTGCTTAAACCATCCTCCGGCGATCCGGTGTTGTCTTTGGCATACGACATTGTTCTCGGCTGCCATTATCTGACCGCCGAAAAGGAAAATGTTTTGGGCGAAGGCGCCGTATTTGCCTCTGAAAACGAGGTTATCTCGGCCTACAATCTTAACAACATTGATATCAATGCCAAAATCAAAGTCCGACTAAATAGTGGTGAAGCCATTGATACAACTTGCGGCCGAATTATCTTTAATGAAGTTATGCCCGAGGGTGTCGGTTTTATCAACGAAGTGATGAATAAAAAGTCTATCGGAAAACTAGCCGATAGAGTCTATCGAACTCACGGCGGAGAAGTGACGGCAAAATTGGTTGACGATCTCAAAGCACTTGGTTTTGAATACGCCCAAAAAGCCGGCTTCACTTTTGCGGTTGAAGACATTCATATCCCAAACACCAAAGGTGATATTTTGGGTAAGTCTCAGGAAGAGGTCAACAATGTGACAAAGCTATTTCAGCGGGGTTTGATTACCGACGAAGAACGCTATAACAAAGCCGTTGAGATCTGGATGAGCGCTCAATCCCAAATGGAAAAAAATATGATGGATCAGTTTCCAAAAGATAACGACATTTACATCATTATGAATTCCGGTGCCCGTGGTAATATCTCTCAGATGACCCAGGTTGCAGCTATGAAGGGTATGGTGGCTGATCCAACTGGCGCCATCATCGAACTTCCGATTAAATCAAACTTCAAGGAAGGCTTATCGGTGTTTGAATATTTCGTGTCTACCCACGGTTCTCGAAAAGGACGAGCCGATACGGCATTGAGAACTTCCGAGGCCGGATATCTGACCAGACGATTGGTTGATGTTTCCCAAGATGTTGTTATCTCTTGCAATGATTGCAGTACCAAGAGCACCCGAAAAATTTCTAAAGAATTTTACGCCGAATTTGGGGAAACTTGGGACAAATATATTTTGGGAAGAACTCTTGGCAAGGCCGTTGCCGGAGTTAAAGAGGGCGCCACAATCACCGCCGAAGAAGTCAAAAAATTTAACGATGCTAATATTTCCGAAATTGAGATTTTCTCACTTCTTGGCTGCGAAGCGGAAAAGGGCGTCTGCCAGAAATGCTATGGCGTCGACTTAGCAACCGGCAAACCGGTTGAAATCGGCACTGCAGTCGGTATTATTGCTGCTCAAGCAATTGGCGAACCCGGTACTCAGCTGACGATGCGAACCTTCCACACTGGCGGCGCGGCTGGCGAAGATATTACAGCCGGCTTACCTCGGGTTGAAGAACTGTTTGAAGCTCGAATGCCAAAGAAACCGGCAATTTTGTCTGAAGCTGACGGTAATGCTACGATCACAAAGGCTCAAGATATTATTAAAATAAATGTTTCCGGCAAAGGTGAAAAGATCGAAGAAATCGATATACCAAAGGGTTATAAGATTGTGGTCGATAACGACAGTAAAGTCGTCCGGAATCAAACGATTGCCGAGCCGGAATCGGAAAAAGATAAACCGTTAAGAACCCCGCTAAGCGGACGGATCGAAATTTCCGGCCAAAAGGCTCGGGTTATCGGGCAGGGGGAAGTTGCCGTTGAATACGCAACGCCAAAAACCACTCAGCTTTTGGTCAAAAACGGCGATGAGGTTAAAAAAGGCCAAGCTTTAACCGAGGGCCATTATGACCTATCTCAAAGCTTGAAGTTAAACGGTATTGCCAAGACCCAGAATTATATTATCAAGCAGGTTCAGTCTATTTACGAATCACAGGGACAAGACATTAACGACAAGCACATCGAGGTCATCGTTCGAATGATGAATAGCAAAGTTAAGGTTTTGGAACCAGGCGATTCGAAGTATCTTCCGGGACAAGTCGTTTCCAGATTTAATGTCATAAAGAAAAACTACGAATTGGCTGCAGAAGGTAAAAAACAGATTAAATCGGACGATTTGATTATGGGCATTACCAGAGTCGCCCTAAAGACCGATAGCTTCTTGTCAGCCGCTTCATTCCAGGAAACTACCTCCATTTTGATCGATGCCGCCATTTCCGGTCGGGTTGATAACTTAAAAGGCTTAAAGGAGAATGTTATCATTGGAAAACTAATTCCTGCCGGTACCGGCTACAATCAGGAAGCTGAGTGCGATGCAAATCCCGATGAGGAGTAATCCTTTGACAATAATGCAGATTCGTGATAAATTAATCAGAGTTCGCAAGGAAATTAATAAATAGATTTAGAAATTTACAAAAATGCCAACAATTAACCAATTAGTAAGAAACAGCCGAAAGAAAACAGTCAAAAGATCCAAGACAACCGCTTTAAAGACTACTTTTAACTATCTCAAAAATAAGCCGGTCAAGCTTGGTTCGCCTCAAAAGAGGGGAGTCTGTATTAAAGTCGGCACTATGACACCGAAAAAACCAAACTCAGCTTTGCGAAAGTTTGCCCGTGTCCGCCTTACCAATGGTTATGAAGTAAACGCCTATATTGGCGGTGAAGGACACAACTTGCAGGAACACTCCGTTGTTATGATTCGGGGCGGCCGTGTTAAAGACTTGCCAGGTATGCGATACCATATCGTTCGTGGCAAGCTTGATTTGACGGGTGTTCAGGGCCGCAAACAGGGTCGTAGCAAGTATGGCGCCAAAACAGGTAAAGCCTAATTGTAAATTAAATAATAAGTAAAGTTTGATTGCAAAGAAGCGATAAGAATTAACCGCAATCACTTGAAAAGGAAAAAAAGAGAATGCCAAGAGGACACATAAAAATCAGAAAGCAAGCGATCTTAGCCGATCAAAAATATAGTAATCCGATTGTGACAAAACTAATCAACTATATCATGCAAAACGGCAAAAAGACTGTTGCTGAAAAAATCGTTTATAAAGCCATAGAAGAGGCTGCCACCGTTATCAAAGCCGATCCGATGGATGTATTTGATCAAGCGCTTAAAAATGTTGGACCGATCGTTGAAGTCAAAAGCAAGAGAATAGGTGGCGCAAACTATCAGGTGCCAATGGAAGTAAATCGCGATCGCCGAAATACTTTGGCAATGCGCTGGATTATTGCTGCCGCAACTGCATCTAAGGGAAAACCGATGGCACAAAAGTTGGCCGACGAGCTGGTGAGCGCTTATCATGGTGAGGGCGCCGCTGTCAAAAAGAAAGAAGATACGCACCGAATGGCCGAAGCAAACAAAGCTTTCGCCCATTTCGCTAGATTCTAGACAAATACAAAGCTATACATACCAAAAAACGATTCCTTGGGGAGTCGTTTTTTGGTTCTAATATAATTTATCGCAATAACGACAGAAGGCGGCCCCGGGGATGGGGTCGCCTTCTGGAAAAGGGGGAGTAAAGCCAGCATCAGAGGATCTGATGGCTGGTGCCGTCAGGGAGGCACTCCCACAGACCGGCGTCATAGGCGTCGGTTGTGGGGGTAGAATCACGTGTCGCCTCCGGGCGGAGGTCGACATGAGTCGGCTTAAACCGTTTGCCCTGCGGCAAAGCGGCCTGCCGGTCCTGCTCTTCGGCAATAAGCTCGGCCAGCTCGCTGACCTTCGCCATCTCGGCCTCGGTCAGCGCACGGCCATACTCTTGCTGGCGGGTGGCGGCGATGCGGGCGCCAATCTCAACCTCGCGGCTGGAACGAGTCTCTGCGGCGTCGTAGTCATAGACATACGCGCCGATGCCAACAAGGACATAATATGTATACCCTTGCGCCAAAGCTTCGTTGCTCCAGCTCGACAAGACATAAATCGCCTTGCCGCCGTCGCCGGCGGCTTCGGCCCGCTCGTACTGGAAATCCAGATAGAGCTTTTGTGTGCCGACCGTCCGGTAGCAGGCGAACTCTGTCATCCAGAATTCAACGCGATTCGTTTGCACCGCTGCCGAGCTGGACGAGCGAAAGACATTCGCCCAACGGATGTCGGGCTCCGGCTTCGTTATGCCGGGGATCTCCATGTTGGCGCAACCGGCCAGCAGGGAAACGATGACAGCGGCCATGGCCGCCAGCAGCAAAATTTTCATTTCTCTCTCCCTTCGCATTTGTCAGCAAATTATGCAAATCGGGCAGATGCCCTCTGTACACTTCTAACGAAAAATTCCTTTTTGAATCGCAACTTTTTCTAGGTAATATGGAGACCTATGAAGAAGCATCACAGGAAGTTAAATCAGTCAGACAGAGACCGTATTGAGGCTATGCTGGAAAGCGGCCACAA